>OGII01000031.1_pt1 | contig 127080 bp, 100 predicted proteins | sample 1571701 | NCBI WGS metagenome assembly OGII01 (sample SAMEA2581950, study PRJEB24529) | metagenome | biome: Human gut stool | place: China | collected 2011
TACTCAAATACATCCTCCCCTGCCTCCCCCTTGGTTCAGCCCCCAACTGTACACGCGCCCATCCAATCCGCATTCTTTAGGAACGCAAAAATCCGAGGGCAATTCCCTCGGATTTTTTTCTATAGATTTAGAAACCGTAATCCAACGCATCATCCTGCGTGTAACCGGTGAAGTTTACGATATCATCACTGATCTTGACCAGTTCATCAGACAACTGTGCATCCTCATTTCCAAACAGATATGCATGCAGATATTTTACATTGGATTCCAGTGTACACGGTACGACCAGACTTCCCTGCGAACCAAAGTTACCTGTTCGCTTAGCAAATGGGAATCCTGCGGTTCCTGCCAACTGATAATCTTTCATGGATGTTGCCATGGAAATGATCTGTGTCATGGTAAAGTTGGTGCCGATATCATCAAATACGGCATCTACCAGATCGTTCAGTTCACTCAGGCTTGCGCCATCTAATTTTGCCACCATCTGCTCTAAGACGGTTCTCTGCCTCTCCGCACGACCGAAGTCACCGCCTGCAGTATAACGGATACGGCAATAGGCAACTGCCTGCACACCATTGACCGTCTGATGACCAACGGATACATTGCCGCCCTTTCGTCCGGTGATCTCAGCGGTCATTGCGATGTAGCCGCCGACACCGTTCATATAAGATGCTTCTTCATCCGTGATGTCCAGTTCAATGCCGCCCAAGGCATCTACCGCCTCAGCCAGTGCATAGAAGTCAACGGATACATATTTTTGAATGTTCAGATCCAGGTTGCGGTTGAGCATCTCAATGGCTTCCTGCGGTCCGCCATGATTGTATGCATAATTACATTTACGGAATGTCTCATCACCATCCACATCCAGACAGGTATCACGGTAAACAGATACCAGTTTTACTTCCTTGGTGTTGTTGTTAATGCTGCAGATCATGATACTGTCACTGTTACCGGAATCATAATTACCGGTCGCACGGTTGTCCACACCAAACAGTGCAATCGTCGTATAGTCATCCAAAAGATCCTGTGTTTCTTCATCCAGATTATTTGTCTTTAAGTTCTTCAGATCATCCCAGTTGATCAGACCGACCTTTAACCAAAGGAAAAGACCTGCCAAGAGCAAAAGTAAAACAATTACCTCAATGATGAGGATTGTCTTTCTTCTCTTTCTCCGTTTCTGGCTGCGGGTCATTTTTTTACCCTTCTTGCCTTTGCCACGCACCTCTTCCTCATGGTCGCGGCGTGAGCCACCACGGCTGCCACTACTGCGCCTTCTGTCGGATGTCTCCTGCGGCATTTCTATATTGTATATCTCTTTTTTTGCCATTTTATTCTCCCTTGTGGAATCCTCTTTACAAAATTGCACATATCAAACTAGAATTTTATACCATAACAAGTTTGTCGTCAAGAAATACCACTCATTATTCACAGATGCTATGCCAGTCTCTCCTCTTCGGATCCGATCGCATCCAGGCGATAATTGAGTAATCCCATCGGCAGATTTGGATTATAGTAAGGATCTCCCTCTGCCAGCAGATCTGCCCATTTTTCCAGCATTGCTTCATGCGAAACCCGACTGCTCTCATCCTGTTTGCCGGGACTTTTGACAATGATCCCCGGATCTACGATCGTACGATAGCCTGCTTTTTTTGCACGCAGGCAGAAATCCAGCATCTGGTCTCTGCCGGAAAGTTTTGGATCCAGCCCTCCCAGCTTTCGATAAACCTTGGCATCGATCATGCAATAGCGGAAATCGACCATACTGACCTCCCGCGGAATGCCTGCCAGATTATCGTATGTCGTCTGATAGATCTTCGTATCGTAAAATGCCGGGTAGATATCTCCCTGCGCATCAAATAAAAAGCCACAGTTTTCCATGGCAAATCCGCCTTTTAAAAAGCGTACTCCCACAACAGCAACATCCTTCCGGCACAAATGCCCGTACATTTTCTGCAAATTCGACCGTGTCAGGGCACGCACCGATGGCTCATGCAAAAACATATAGTCCCGCTGCTGTGTCGCCACACCCTTGCCATCGTAAGGAATCTGCCACCATGCTCCACCGGCTGCCGGCGTGATCGAACCGTCCAGCAGGATACCCTGCCGTCGCAAAGATGCTTCTACCGCAAGGATGTGTTCTGCCGCAAAACGTTTCTGCCAGACTTTTTCCTCTTTCCGCAGTAGTTTTTCCCGCATTCTCTCATGATATAAAAGCATAGGAATCCGAAGACTTGCTCCCCCCATTTCCACCAGCCGGAGCAGATATTCGTAGACACAGGCATAGGACAATTGCTGGCGAAACTCGCCCAAGGCATATGCCGCCGAACAGGAAACCAGGAAATGCTGCCCAATATAATTGCAATGCCGCAAAAGTTCCATGTTCAGTTCCGGTTTAAAATGCGGTTCCATGCGATCCTGTCCTACCAGCATATCGTGATCCATATAGATCAGCTCCGGTGCTTTCTCCTGCTTTTGCATAAAGCGGTTGTATGCGCCGGCGATCTGCAAAAGGGCATCCGGCTGTAGTCTATCGTGCTGTCCTACAAAGAAAATATAGTTACCTTCCAGGTCACGTCCTTTTTTGCCAAAGTCTGCCATCACATAATGAGAGCCTATGTTATACGCATAGGCTCTCCCCTTAGAATTCTTTAATTGTCTGTAATGTGCCCGGTCATCTTCTGGGAAAAATTCGGCTACCATGGAAGAAAAACCATAGGCCGGATTCTGATCCAACACATAAAGTTCCCATCTGTCATAAGTCTGGGAAACCAGTGATTCCAGCAGATCACGAAAATATGCTTCTTTCGTTTCATGCAGCCAAACAATGACTGAAATTCCCGGCATCTCCATTATTTTGATCCCTTTCCCGTAAGTACAACACCAATGGTCTTAAATAACAACATGATATCCAGTCCCAAGGACCAGTTGGAAATATACTGGGTGTCTAATGCGACCACATCTTCAAAATCCGTAATGTCGCTTCGTCCGCTGACCTGCCACATACCAGTCAGCCCCGGTTTGATCCCCAGTCTTGCCTTGTGGTGATATTCATAGTTTAAAAATTCATCTTCTGTCGGCGGACGCGTACCCACCAGACTCATATCGCCTTTTAGGACATTCCAGAACTGCGGCAGTTCGTCAATGGAATACTTTCGCATAAAATGACCGATCGGTATGATACGCGGATCATTTTCCATCTTGAACATATTGCCGCTCATCTCGTTATCTTTCATCAATTCTGCCTTGCGCTCCTCTGCATCTACATACATGGAACGGAACTTGTAGAAATTGAAGCGTCTGCCATTCTTGCCGATCCTCACCTGTTTGAAAAAGACCGGTCCCGGTGACTGGATCTTGATAATAGGTGCAAAGATAACAAAAGCGATCGCCGTCAGTGCCAGACCCACAATACCGCCTGCAATATCCATCAGGCGTTTTACAAATAATTGTCTGGCATTGGCAATGTGCATGCTGGATGTCAGGACAATGAAGCTTCCATAATTTTCAATACGACGGTTTGGAACCATCTGCTTGGTATTGATCAGGCTGATGTGTGCCGTGATGCCAAGTTCCACCATCTCTGCCGCAAGTGCCTCAGACGAAGATCTGGTATTGCCGTTGATAAAGACCTCGTCCACCACATTGGTCCGCAGATACTCCATAAAAGTATCCGCACTGGCAACGACCGGGATCCCCTGTATCGTCTGCCCCCGCATATCTTTATCAATAACAACGACACCTGACACCTTAAAATCCGTGTACTTGTCGTGTGCGATCTCATTTAAGCACTGTTCTACCGTATGCATATCTGCCACAACCAGCATCCATGCCTTATTCTGATCTTCCAACTTGCGCTTGCGGATGACTCTTTTTAAGACCACCCTGCTAAAATAGGACAGGATGATAAAAAGTCCCAAAAAGACAAAGAGCATCTGTCTGGAATACTCCACAGAGGTCTTTGTCGCATACATATATACCAGAACACCGCCCCAGACCACGGCGCAATGCGTCACAGTCGAGCGTAATTCCTGATACTTGTTTCGCCGCAGAATACCCGTGTATGCCTCTGAAAAAAAGACCACACACACATCGATCAAAAGCGCGATCACCGCAATACGCACATATAATTCGTGATTAAAAAGCCATGCATGCTCAAAGCGCCAGCCATACGCCAAAATGAGCGCCAACTCCATCATGAGCATATCTAAGATCGTAAAATCCAGATGCTTCATCCAACTACGTTTTTCGTCTCGGTACATTCATGCCTCCTGTACGCCCATAACTCCCTACAAGGATGCTTTCATGCTCCCTGCGTGTTTTCTCTGTCGTGTAAAAATCTCTTATGCCTTTGCCTTGCCGTGGATAAACAACCAAGACTGCGCGTAATCTTCGCGCTGTTCGTCGCTCATCTGTGAGTATTCTACAAAGGTCAGACGGGATGGCAGCATCTGCACGCCACTGCATTTGTGACATTCAACTTCTTTTCTGCGTGATACTGTGCGAATCCATCCACATTCCGGACAGATGAAAACTTTCATCATAACTCTACTCCATTCCTCTCCAATAATTCTCTTGCTGAATCCAGGGAGTCCACACCATGTAAATTCTTGATCGGTGCGAATTCCTTTTCTCTGACGACCTCATAAGGCAGATTATCATCCATCATACGGATCATATCTACAACCAGTGTTTCAAACTTGTAACCATTTGGTGACTCCGGTTTGATCAGATTGCCCGCCTCGTCAATATATGGGATCTTTTTCTCCACCACATGTACCGGAAGATGGCGTCCCACGATCTCTTCCAACTTATCTACACGGAAAATGTAATTTAAGATCACTCCAAAAGCATAGAGCAAATCTCCCTTTTCATCGGTGCTCTCTGCCATTTCCTTGCTCATTTCATAGTATTCCACAACAGATGGCTTTCCATCCTCCAGACAGAGAACTCCCATCTTCTCATAAGCGTCTACCTTGCGCACCACCTTACTGCCGCTGACCTTGCCGCTGAGAATGGTTGCTCCGACAAAAGCAGGATCACAGATGCGCTGCAAGACATTATCTACCGCGAAAATGTTGATCCATTCTACCCCACGCTTATGTACATCTTCCAGCAATCCAGCCTTTTTCAAAGATGAGAACCAGCCGCCATTACCGTTTGGTGATGTTGCCAGACGTCCCGGCTCCTCTAATAACAACTTGCCATCATAGTCGACAGCCGCTGCCATCTCCTGTACGAAGAAGGCGACATCCTCTTTCGGATAACCGAAATAGTCATGTTCCTCGAAAAAGCGGATCGTCTCGTCATTGTTCTTCTCACTGGTCATGATGTAAAGCGGAATACTCTTACCGGCAACACTTGTCACATCCATCAGATTGTGGATGAGGCTTTCAAATAAGTACAAAGTACGGTTGATGCCCACATTTAACTCGCCCTTTGGCTTGTCCAGCCCCAGACGCGTTCCCATACCGCCTGCCAGTAAAAGCGCTGCAACCTTGCCTGCCCGGATTGCCTCATAACCTGCTTCCTCGAACTCTGCACGGCGCGCATTGATCTCATCAATATCCACGGCACTGAGCGGAGAAATCTCTCCTACCGGCACCTTTTCCTGCACACCTGCCAGTGCCAGATCGTCCCAATTCACCTCGGAGATCTGGGTCAGAAGTCCCTCCTGTGCCTCCGCGGATAAGTCATCAAAATGTCTGAGGACATGTTCTTGTCCATGTTCTTTTAAAATCTCTTCTGCTTCATTTCTTGTCATTACGATACCTCTCCTATCTCATATCTGGTATAGATCGTATCTATTCTACCGACCTGTCATACATGACCGGCAAATGCGTAGGGTCCTTTAACTTGTAGAGCGTATAGCCCAGATTCGGATACTCCGCCACCTGCGTCATAGCATCGGTTTCCTCTATGGTATAGGCATCATTTGACACCAAAATATAATCCAGCGTCTGCGGTGCCCCGTAGCCGGCATACTTGGCTACTTCGCCCTCACTCCACAAACCGTACTTTTTGATATTCCCCTGCGTCAAGGCAAAATACCAGCCCCCGGCAATACCGATATTGCGCACATTATCACAATCGATCAGAAATGTGTCGAGCAATTCTTCATGGGTAACCGGCTCTATGACCCCAATACCGACATCCGCATGTTCCCGCACAAAATCACATACCTGCTCCGCCTCGGTCGTTTCCGCCTGCGTATGCGTATGTGTTTTATATTGGACATATGTGGATAATATATTATTGCCAAGTGATACGATCAAAATTCCCGACAATAATAATGTGATAAAAAACTTGCTCTTATTATAAAACAGATAGGTAAAAATTGCCACTATTACTATCAAAAGCAGCACGCAAAGCCTTGCCTTGTATGGCAAAAAAGTATGTCCGTTCTGCGAAAATACCTGAACGAAAAAGAGCATGGTATGGTCGATCGTCTGTCCGTTAAAGCCGACAAAGAAGACCAAGCATAGGCCAAGAGCTGCCGCTAACGCCAAAACATGGCGAAAAGCAAAGACCGGTCTTTTTTGTTCCAGCAGATGAAAAAGAAGGATCAAAAACGGCACAAAAAGATACTCCACATAGCGGATATGCGCACGTGGGGTCAGGCTTGGATAATCCTCATAGATATAGATCGTATAGGACACAACTGCCGCTGTAACCACGATCACATAGACCAGAAAGAGACATAACTTTCTGGCATTTTTCTCCATCGTTCTGCCAAAGATGACCGGATAAAGTACCGGCAAGAACAAAAAGGCGATCAGTGTGCTCACGATAAAAAAGAGGGTTCCGTATAAAAGATACCAGAATCGTTCCTGTAAAAGCGTCAGATCAAATCCCAGTTGATAATACTGTGTTCCCGCATTGGAAAACAGGTAGATCCCGATACAGGCGACCGCCATCAAAAGCAGTGCCAGAAGAAATTTCCAGGTCTGCTTTTTGCCCGGTGCCACGTCGTCCTTTTCCATCCCTTTCCGTTGTCTCCAGCCCAGCAGGCGGTCTGTCACAAAATATAAGACCAATGCCACCGGTATCACAAGTACCAGTTCCTTGACCAGATATGCCAGCAGCCAGACCAGCACCGTCACAACCAGCATGAGTATCTTCTTTTTCCCATGCCAGGCATCTGTCAGCAACTGATAGATCAAATAGATCAAAAGTACCATGACCGGTATAAAGAGGACTTCACTGGCATAGGTCATAGAATAGGTCATGGTCGCAGACAGGGCATAAAAAAGCAGACTCCATCTGCGAAATCTTTCCTCTTTCAGAAGTTTCTTTGCCAGAGCATTAACCGGAAAAAGTCCCAAGGACATGACCAGCGCACTGATAAAGCCTATGACCATAGTCCGCACCCTGAGATTTGAAAAGGCAAATGCCGGTGCGATCAGAAGCGAATAACCGATCTTTCCAAAGTCTGTCGGCAGATTGAATGCCAAAACCTTGTGCTGGTTCCACAGACTGGCTGCTGCCGACAAATATAAAGCCTCGTCCGGATAACAATTAACGGTACGGGGATAGTAACATCCCAGCACCGTTCGAACGATCACGCTGATCCAAAAGACCGCCCATACAAAGCGGTTCTCCTTTTTGTGTATCAATGTCATATCTGACTCTCCTACTTTTTCCCACGGAATACGATCAACTTGCTGAACACATAATTGAGTGCGATCACAATGATCTGCGCCAACATCTTGATCAACATGTTTGGCAAATGATAAACCTCGATGCAGAAATATAGCATCATCTCCTCGATGCCAAGTGTCAGCAGACGTCCTAAGCAAAATCCGCCCAACTGCACAAAAAAGGCATACACGCCCTTGGGGTGAAAAATAAATACCCAGCGGCGGTTCGTATAAAACGCAAACAAAGTGGCAAAGATCCAAGCGATCGCATTTGCCACTAATACACCAAGATCTATCGTCTCAGTAAATAAGGAATATACAAATAAATTGATGAGTACTGTACCTAATCCAAATAAGGCATAAAGCCACATCTCCCGATATTTGTAATAAATCGGACGAAACCAGCCAAGCCATGATACGGATACAACCCGATCAAATATATCTTCTTTTCTCATCCATTCCCTCCTACAGGGAGTATTTATCTACAGAATGAATGCATTTTACCACTTTTGTAAGAGAGTGTCAAAACCCTTGCCTGACCTCTTATGCCGACTTGCAATAGCCCATGCGGATGTGATCCGCCAGCATAGCAATAAACTCCGAATTGGTTGGTTTTCCCTTGCAGTCATCCACCGTATAACCGAAAATGCAATCGATCATCTCCACACTTCCGCGCGCCCAGGATGTCTCGATCGCATGACGGATCGCACGCTCGACGCTAGCAGCCGTCACACCGAACTGGTCTGCCAGACTCGGATACAAGCGCTTTGTGACAGATGATATATACTCAACACTCTGCAAAGTCATAAAAATGGCTTCGCGCAGATACTGATAACCATTCAACTGTGCCGGAACACCGACTGCCAGCAGGAGTCTGGTGATCTCCCTGCGGATACATGCCGCCTCATCCGTCTGCGGATTACTGTAGACACGCGTTAAGACATTCTGTTTTTGCCCCTGCATCCGGTCTTCGACACTCCGCTTGATCTCGCGCAGAATCAGATCCGCGTGGAAAGGTTTGACAATATAATATTCTGCCCCTTTGGCAAAAGCATCAGCCGCCACACGCTCGTCCCCAAGTGCGCTGACCATAATGAACTTGGTCGGAATATCTTCCTCCTCTTTTACCTGACTCAAAACCTCTAAACCATCCCCTAAGGGCATGACAACATCCAATAACATGACATCCGGCTTCTGGCTCTTTACCAAAGCCAGGGCTTCCACACCGCTCATCGCTTCGCCAACGATCTCCAGATCTGTGTCCATTTCTGCGATCGCACGAAGCATCTGCCGCGAAAGTTCGTTATCGTCTGCTATACCAACCCTGATCTTCTTCATTTTTCATGTTCTCCTTTTTCCCACCGTTTACGAAAAAGCAGACCTATATCCACAGATACATCCATCCGGTTCCCTGATTTCTCGTAAAACCATATTTTTTGTAGAATTTTATACGCTGCCATTTGGACAATTTTCCGATCTCGGAAAATTCTTCCAATATTTTCTTTTGTTTTTCCGGAAGGGCATCAACCAAATACATCTGCCCTGCCAGATTCCTTCCCTTTTGCAAAAAAGCCCGCTTCTGCTGCATAAAACGACCGCTGCATAAATCTATCAGATTGCGCTTGATCTTATCTGCCTTGCTCTCCGTCCTGGCTCCCATCTCATTGTTGGCATGCTGCCTGTAATATGCACAGGCCTCATCCACTACTCCGACATGTTCTGTGCCATATGCCGCCGCCAAAGCCAAGATCCATACATCATGCATCTCAATCTTGGTCGGATCCCGCAACTCTAGCGCCGCATCACGCAGCGGGCGGTTAAACAGCATGGTACATCCTGCCGCCGGGTTATCCATGATGATCTCTGCCATAGACGTACGGTAAGGATCCCGTCCGATATAGCGGATGAAAGACGGGGCAATCTCCTGCAAATTCTCATCGACCACCTGCATATCCGTGAAAACACAGAATGCCTGGTATTTATCCTGACAAAGCGTCTCCGTCTGTTTCATCTTTCTGAAACTTTTCTCGACCTTGTCCGGCATCCATACATCATCCTGATCAGCAAACATATAGTAGTCGGATTCCACCTGCGCAAGCATCCAAAAAAAATTATCCTTTGCAGATCCCTGTGCTTGACCCTCAAGGATCATAAAGTGATACGGATGATCTTCCACCCACTTTTTGAGAATATGCATCGTCTGGTCTGTCGAACCGTCGTCATGGATATAGCAGAAAAAATCGTCTTCTGTCTGTTTTTCCAGCGACCGTAGCATCTCTTCTACATATTTTTCACCATTGTAGGTTGCCATTAAGATTGCAATCGTTTTTGCATTATTTTTTATCATTTATGCCACCTCGTCTTTTCGTGCTACCATTTTAACACCCTATCCATACTGACTCAAGTAACATTCCATGATTCCATCTTCCCTATGGACTTTTTCACATCTGTGTATTATATCAGACCCAAAAGTCGAAAATCTCACCTAGATTTTTGTACTTTACTCAATTATAATGGTAACGTAAGTAGAAATTTTAGACTTCGGGGAGATAAAAGTCGATGACAAATATTGAAATTACACAAAATTTTATCGAAAATCTGGAAAAAGCAAGAGAAGAACTCGGATGGACACAAGCACAGATGGCGGAAAAGTTACAGATGTCCCTTTCTTCTTATAAGTATATGATATCCGGCAAATCTGCCAAAATCCCTATTTATGTTGCCTATCTGGTCTATCAGACGACAGGGAAATTTTTCTTTGAACTCTGTGGCGACATTGTACCCGAGATGAGTCTTCTCATGGATTACCGTCAACTGTCCAAAGAGCGTCAGCAGGCGATTCGTACCTCTATTGCAATGGAACGCGCGATCGCTGCCCAGTCACCAGAGGCCATCGCCCAAGCAAAGGACACGCCGGAGGAACTCCTGCCTCTTTACACCATCCTTGGCAATATGGAAGATGGCATGTATTACGATACCGCCAATGTGGAATATTTTAATGTAGCACCTTACCGCGCCTTTTATGGGGATGAGATTACCTGTGGTGTGCGCGTCACGACCAACCATTTGCATCCTGCATATCATGCAGGCGATATTTTGTTGGTCTGCCAGCGTCCTCCAAGAGATGGTGACACCGGACTTTTTCTCAACAAGAAAAATCGCCGTTTGTATATCCGGCGATTTCGTCAAACAGAACCCTGCCGTCTGGAACCGATCACCGCGTATGGTGAGACGATCACAGTCGACAGTTATGATTACAATGATATGTACCAGTGGGTCAAATTCGGTTATGTGGTTGCCAAGATCAGATAATCCGCAACGGCAGCAATGTACTCCGTATTGGTCGGTCTTCCTTTGGATGCCTGTACGGTATAGCCGAAGATCCGATCCATGGTATCCATATCCCCCCTGCTCCAGGCTATCTCAATAGCATGACGTATCGCCCGTTCTACTGTGTAGTTCGACACGTCATGCTTTTTTGCTATCTGTCCATAGACGATCTTTGCCATCTGATGCCTGGTATCCGGTCTGGTCGCCACCATAAAGATGGCCTCTCGTAAATATTGGTATCCACGCAAATGCGCCGGCACCCCCAAGAGGAGCATCAATTCCGTAATGCGATGCTCCAAGGGCTTGCCCGGTGTGTTTTCTTTCGTGCCTGCATTTTCCGAACTCTCCCAGATCGATTCCTGCCCCAATGCCGCACGAATGCTTTGAATGATCGTCTCCGAATCAAAAGGCTTGATAATATAATAAAGAGCCCCCAGCGCAAACATTTCTTCTGCTAATGCCCGCCTGTCTGCCGCGGTAACGACGATCACTTTGGTGTCTGGTGATATAGTTTCATCCGATTGCAGTTGCCGCATTACTTCTTTTCCGTCCACCAGCGGCATGATCATATCTAGCAATAAGATCTGCGGTTTGCACCGGCGCACCAAGTCCAATGCTTCCTCTCCATTTCCGGCAGTTCCTGCCAAAACGAAATCATCCTGCGATGCCACGATATTGGATAGCATCTCCACTGTCATCTCTTGGTCATCCGCGATAGCAATCGTAATTTTGTCCATAACGCCCAGTCTCCTTATATCAACTTCATAACCCATGGAAACCTTATCATTTTTTCTCGTTTCCCTCCGGTCTGCATGCGCGAAACCTGTCGTTTTCTGCGTCAATCTCTGCAATCACATCTTATCCGTTTGCCATTTCAAATTTGCGTGCCAACAGTTTTTCTTTAAATTCGGATTGTTTATCCTTGCTCAGATATGCCTTGGTTCCATCACTCATGATGATATTCATACCCTCGTAATTGATGGTCTCATCTAAATTGATCAGATAGGAACGGTGACTCCGGTAAAAGCCGCAGCCCTTTACCAGATCCTCCATCTCGTGCATGGTACAAGAACTGATGAAGTCCCCCTTTCGCGTGTGGATCAGGATATTTCTGCGGTTCATATTGACATAGATAATGTCCTTTATCAGAATCGGCATGGTTCCGAGTCCTACGATATTAACCTCAATACACCGCTCCTTTTCTTTGGCTTTGCGCACTGCACTCAGCGCCTCCGTGATCTCCGCCTCCATGCAGGCTTTGTCAATGTATCGAAAAGCATTGACCACATAGCCTCTGCGGCTCAACTCGGTATGGGATGTCAGCATGGCTATCTTTGCATATTCATATTGCTTCTGGTAACGTTTTGCTGTCTCAAAACCATCCAGCCCCTCCATTTCGATATCCATAAACAGAATATCGTAATAGGTGTTCCGGTCTAAAAGTTCCCTGCCGCTGGAATAGCGGTCGATATGTGGTGCATCCAGACCATATTTCTTCTCGATCACATCTACTGTCTTCTGTTGCCATAGTGGTTCATCGTCCACTACCGCAATCTTTAAGAATTCTGCTTCATATTGCATAAACTTAACCGAACGACGAACCGGGCATCTGCCGTATCATAAAAGATGTGTCCGTTATTCTTACGGACCACCTCGTTGATATTGGCAATCCCAAACCCTTGATGTCGTAAATCTCCTTTCGTTGATACAAACCGATTGTCAGTCCTTTTGATCGGATTGACATAATCATTCTTCACTACAATTAAAATCTGTGTCTCATCATAACGTACGCCGCAGTATATGGTCTTACCGCCCGCTTCTTTCTCTGCATCTATAGCATTGCTCAAAAGATTGGATAAGACGGTACAAAGATCGTAAGCAGACACATAACATTCTCCCGGGAAGTGACCTTCCACCTCCATGGTAATGCCTGCCAGTGCCGCTTCATCATAGTAGCGGTTGATGATGGCGTCCGCTATATCGTTGTTGACGGTCACACGATTGCCAATGGCGGCGATCTGCTCTGTCATCTTGTGGAAATAGGCTTCAAACTCTTCCCGCTTGCCTTCCTCATATAACTGTTTCGCCATAGCCATATGCGACTTGAAGTCATGACGGAAGCGCTTGGTATTCTGCTCGCGCTCACTCAGATACTGATAATGTGCCACTTGTTCTTCCAGATACTTTGTCGCCAGCGCCTGCTGGGTACGGTAGGCGTTGCGAGAAAAATAGAGAGCGATGAGAAGTCCGAGTTGGACGAAGACGCCAAGACTCATGAGGATATATGCCACTTCCGCTATCCAACCATGTTCTAAACGAATGTCATCCAGAATATACTCCCCAAAGAAGGTTATACTGATACAATCTGCCATCAAGACAACCATAAAAATAATCATATATTTCAAGGGTATATTTTTCAGTTCTGCTGGATAATTATTCACTATATATAAATAGACTACGATAACAAATACCCACAGAATAAGGCGAGCAAGCAGTTTTTCGCTCTGCGATGAAATTTGTAGATTTAATCCTGCTACTCCTACTGACACCATATTGCGTAATAATTGTGAAGAGATACTAATCAACAATGCTGCTAAAACCACACTCAAAAAGAGATTTTTATTCCTTTTAAGCAATAACAATTTTATCATAATGATAATGAGCACTATATATAACGCAAGTTGTATATTTGCATTTTTAATATCATATGACATCAGTGTAAATAGCAATAAAAGTGTTCCTGCTATACCCCAATTTCTTCTAATTGTTTGAATTTGTGCATCTGAAATCAACGCAATTAAAACAACTAGCAGTCCTATATATTCTACATTACTTACAAATAAGAAAATATACCCATAAATCATCCACCCTTTTTTCATATTTAACTATATTATAGCAACTGACTGAAAAAAGGGGTACCTTTATTCGCCTAGTGTCTTCCCAGGCTTTTAATCCAATTTTCGATAACTTCAAATAAATCCATAAGTCACTGTCCTCCTTTCAAAAATTTCAAGAGGACAATAACCCGTCTTATTCAGTTACCAATATTTTCCGCGTCAATGCCTTAATTTTTCGCGCAAAAAAAGCCAGCCCCATCGGGCTGGCGAATATACCACACACTGTAGATTTTCGTTTATAACCTTTTATAACTTTTATATTCTTTTATAACTCTTTATAACTTTTTGCAAGTCCAAAAATATTACTTGTCTATCCTTGTAGATCATTCTCTTAGTTATCAATCCGTGGAATATTAACCAATTCTTGTAACTTCTTTTCAAGTATTGTCTTGTCTGGCAACTGTAATTGATACTGTGACACTAGCATTGGTGACATTGTTCTGCTCATGGAATACTCTACCACCTCATCGTTCTTAGCTGCGCACAACAGCAATCCTACACTAGGATTTTCATTCTCTTTTTTTACCTGTCTGTCCAATGCTTCAAGATAAAAATCCAGTTTGGATATATACTCCGGTTTAAACTTTCCTATTTTGAGTTCTATTGCCACAAGGCACTGTAATCCTCTATGATAAAACAACAAATCAATTCGAAAATCATCTCCACCAACCTGTACCTTGTACTCTTCATCAATAAACGTGAAATCCTTTCCTAGTTCCAGAATAAAATCTTTCATGTTTCTAATTAAGGCTTTACGTAAATCATTCTCATGGAATTCATTTGGCAAATCCAAAAATTCCATAACATATGAATCCAGAAACGGATTTTCTCCCAACCTTTTAACTGATTCTGGCAATAAGGTTTTCTTGGATAACATATACCTTTCATAATACCCACTATCTAATTGTCTCTCCAACTGTCTTTTAGAATAATTTTCCTTAATACATAAGCGAATGTAGAATTCTCTTTCCTCGTCAGTCTTACACCCCGACATAATCAATAGATGATTCGTCCAACTAATTTGTGTCAATAGTGGTGTCACAATTTCATTATCCCAATAAGTCTCATAAAATTTTTTCATTCTATAAAGCCCTCTTCGGTTAAACCCCTTGATTCCAGGAAATGCCTCCTGTATTTCTCGTGAAATCTCATCTATATATGCATCACCATACGCGACATGTTCCGCCTCCTTGCTTAAGAACGCACCTACTTTCCAATACATTTTGATAAGTTCCTCATTTACTTTTTTCAATGCATTTTGTCGAGATTCTTCAATTATATGGATTAATCCAGTTTCCGATATCAAATCATTCCCCATATGAACACCCCACCTTTCCAATTGTGACACCACTGGTGTCACAATTTCATTTTTACCATATTAATCCGAATTTATAAACTTCTCCAAACCACTATATTTTAATTATATCAGGACATGTCAGTCCTCTCAATTACTTTATTTTTATAAAAAAGCCAGCCCCATCGGGCTGGCTTATCATCTCATCATATTCGCGATGCTTTTATTTACCTACAACATAATCCTTATATGAGGAATTTACCTTATCCTTATCAGACAGGATCAGATCATCTGCTGTCATACCTTCCGGCATCGGCCATTCTACACCAATATCCGGATCATTCCACATCAGACCACCTTCATCATTTGGATGATAGAAATCGGTTACTTTGTAGCAGAACTCTGCGTGATCTGAGAGAACGATAAATCCATGTGCAAATCCCTTTGGAATGAAGAACTGCTTTTTGTTCTCAGCTGTCAAAGTCACGCCAAACCACTTGCCAAATGTCTCGGAACCCTCGCGGAGATCCACTGCAACATCAAATACTTCTCCGCTGATCACACGCACCAACTTATCCTGTGGATAATTGATCTGAAAATGAAGTCCGCGAAGAACGCCTTTTTTGGATGCTGACTGATTATCCTGCACAAACTGACAATCGATCCCTGCTGCTGCGAAATCATTGTAGTTGTAAGTCTCCATGAAATATCCTCTGTCATCACCGAAAACGGTCGGTTCAATGACCTTCAATCCTTTGATTCCATTGCAATCATCTGTTACTGTTATTTTTCCCATGATTAACACCTTCCTGTGATTCTAGTCTTATCTGCTATCTATTATACAGACACATAAAACGTTCGTCTAGTCTACTTTTCCAAATGTTCGTACTCATAATGCACATGTTGCAGTTCCATCTCAAAATCCTGCCGGTTCTTTCGCGTGATCGTCTGGAGTTGCAGTCCCGCAAAAAAGGAAACCATCGCCGCTAAAATAACAAAGCAGCATACGATCAAAGTCGGAAAACGTTCCACCAGACCTGTATGATTGAACTCAACCAAAACAGGTATCATAAACCCAACGCCTAATACCGCCAAAATCAATGCAATCACGCCAAAGAATGCCATTGGTTTATACGTACGAAACAGGCTTGCAATGGTACGAAGCACTTTAAATCCGTCACTGTATGTATTTAGCTTTGACTCACTGCCTTCAGGTCTGTCTCGATATTCAATAATCACATTCTCTACAAACATATTCTTATCTGCTGCATGAATGCTCATTTCCGTCTCGATCTCAAAGCCCTGGGAGAGAACCGGAAAGGTCTTTACAAATTGATAACTGAATGCCCGATAGCCTGTCATAATATCCTTGATATTGGTGTGGAAAAGGCTATTGATGGAAGATCGCACAATGGAATTCCCAAAATTGTGGAAAGGTCTCTTATTTTCCTCAAAATATGTGGAAGAAAGACGGTCTCCCACCACCATATCTGCATGATGATTTAACACACAGTCCACCATCTCTCTGGCACTCTCTGCCGGATAGGTGTCATCCCCATCGGTCATCACATAACATTCTGCATCAATCTCGCGGAACATACGGCGGATAACATTACCTTTGCCCTGCTGGTATTCATACTTAACAACCGCCCCTGCCTTTCTGGCAATCTCATCCGTACCATCAGAGGAATTGTTGTCAAATACATAAATGGTTGCCTCCGGTAAGGCTTTCTTAAAATCTGTAACAACCTTTTCGATCGTCTTGCTTTCATTGTAGCAAGGTATTAAAACTGCAATTTTGTCCATTTTGGTGTTCTCCTTCTCGTAGAAATATCATTACTATAAATAATGGTAACAGTAATTGTTGGGCAAGTCCATAGCGCGGCCAGTAAGATATTGGCGAAGCTAATATAAGTGTAGCCATAAGTCCAAGCGCCGGTGCAAGCACAGTAAGCCGGCGAAAATCCAAGCGCAACAAGGCAAAAAGAGCCACTCCAATCAATAACCAATGAATATATCCAATTGGTATACATCGTGCTGTATATGGGAACATTTTTGTCAAGAATGAATTATTATCTACCAATTTAGTTTCAATTCCCTCTACCCCCATTCCATACTCAGGATAGATATTTCTTGGCACACCATTCAAGATATTTCCTGTAAATCCATTGACCCACTTCTGATTCACCGACCAAAATCCAAAGGTCTGTAATTCCCACGCTTCAAAACAAATACGCGGATTCTTTCTCAGAATGGATAGATATGTACGAAAAAATCCATCCTCCAGCACTTCTTTTTGAAAATTGGGGTTCCACTTCAGATTATCTACCAAACATGGTGTATAAGCTGACTGATATTCCTCCATAGGTAACAAACGCCCCATATAATCACTGTCTTCTGCAGAAAGTTCTCCGTTCTCAACAACAACGCGTGCCATCTGTGCCAGAAAGATTCCATAACTTTCCGCTTTTTCATCATCCTTTACAATACCATATGCATCATAAACCGGTCCAGTAATAAACTTGGAAGCAATCATTACTATCAAGCATATTACCAATATCTGTATGCCTTTTTGCCTGGTCATTTTTCTAAACAGCAAGAACACTGACAAACATACTATCGCTATTGCAATATAAAAGCCATTATTCCGGCTAAAGATCATAGCCAATACCGAAATTAGTAATAAGATATTTCTTATAATATTTTGTTTTTTGTCTGTTTCTACATATAGTATATCAAATAACAAGATTGTGACGCAAACAATTGTAACTGAGAAAATCGGGTCTTTCCAGATAGCAATCGAATACTGAGCAATATATGGCGAACATCCAAAGACTACAAGCATCAGCCAAGTAAGCCATCGGTTCAATCGAAATCGCGTCCGTATCCATTGAACCATCAATCCAATTCCCAGAGCCATAATTCCCATCTGTATCACAGAATAAATTGCAAGGCCAATTGTCAATCCGCCTAGATGTTGCCCCAAACGAAGGCATAATCGAATGAACAACACATATGCAACCGGATGATGATTGGTAAGCGGTTGCTGTCCCAAGGCTTGCGCAATATTTGCTGTACTGTCGCCAAAGATAAATCCAGGATAATAAACATATAAATATGGTGACCATAGAAGCATCAGGACGATACTACTTACTGTGATTTTCCCCAGTGGAATGCGCTCTCCCGAAACTCCTTTTATTTCAATAGGTCTTTTCTTAATCATTCGTTCACACAATAAGATACCAATGTAAATACAACATGCAAATAATAATCCTTCTGCCAGATCATATCTATGATAACTATCAATTGTGTTCCCTGTACCCTGGTAAACCTGATCAGTAAGATGTATGTGTTTTCCAAGTATAATCACAGCCGACAAGCCAATGGAGAATAGTATTGTTGCAAATTTATCTCGTAATCCAACTACTGATTTTTTGAAATCCATGTATGATTTGTCCCCTCTCTATTTATTTTAGTTGTTGCTTCTTTGTATGTCTGTATGCATCTGATTCTATTAAATAGTATACATATTTATAACCAATTTCTCATAGACAACATTCATCTCATCATGTAAACTACCCTTATACAATATATGAATAGAGGTATTATCATGAACATTCTAATTGCTGGTGCCGCTGGTTTTATAGGAACAAACCTTACATTAGCACTGATGAAAAATCCTGCAAATCACATTACAATTACCGACACAGACACTTCATATTTCACTAATGAGACAATTATTGCTGCCAATAATGTCTCTTGCCTTGCGCTCCACACACAGACACACAACTTCGAGAATATTCTGGAAAATATAGATCTTGTATTTCATCTCGTCAGTACGACAAATCCGTCTTCTTCTAATAATGATATTGAAGCCGAATTAAACGAAAATATTACTTTTTCCACTCGCTTACTAGAAGCCAGTGTAAAGCATCATGTTTCCAAAATTATTTTTATTTCCTCTGGTGGAACCGTATATGGAAATGTCGCATGTCCAATCACAGAAAATGCCCCTACAAATCCCATTACCGCATATGGCATCCAGAAATTGACAATCGAGAAGATATGTCATCTCTACCATTGTATGCATGGGATTGACTATAGTATTTTGCGTCTAGCAAACCCATACGGACCATATCAGCGCCCAAACGGAAAACTTGGTGCCCTCACCACCTTCACTTACAAGGCTCTTCACCAAGAGACGCTTCATGTCTATGGAGATGGATCTGTTGTTCGCGATTATATCTATATTGATGATGCCATTGACGCAATGTTAAAAATCGCCTTTGGATCCCCCCAATATCATATCTATAATATTGGTAGTGGCACCGGAACAAGTCTCAACGACTTAATTGATCATCTTCGTTCTGTGCTTGATATCAGAATAGACGTAAATTATGAAAAAAAGCGCAGTGTCGATCTCCCCGCAAATTATCTGGACATCACACGATACGAAACGGAATTTGGTACACTAGTTCACACTCCAATCGATGATGGCATCCGGCGTACTGCTGATTTTCTTAAGGCTCATTCCTAATTTATAAGATTCCTTATACTGCCCAGTAGTTTTCCAATGCCCCAGAAAAGCCACCTACGAGCCATATCAATCAATAAACATCCAAAGAAAACTACTAACATCTTCTCTGCAAACTGACCATATGGTTCAACTGTCTGCAATGCATTCGGTTTCCATATGGTCCAGACCACAGGTCGCAAGAAGTCATTCTCATGTATCATATAAATACCAAAAACTGAGCCCGCAATATATGTCACAAGTTTCGAATAGAAATTGACATTGGCAAAAAAGGCAAACCAGGATAGTGCCCAGATCACGCCAACAAAAGAATACAAAGGCATCAGATACTGTGCGCATCCCAAAATTGAATTATTCTGCCACTTAATCCCCACATAATTGCAAAGTGCCACAGATCCTATGGCTATGCCAAAACAGATCATTCCCACAAGGGCATTCCATACGTTTGCATACTTTTTCTTTCCATATATATGTAAACGATAGTAACCTCCAAACGCATACATGACAAAGAAAAAGTCCACATTGCTAAATTCCCATGATTTATCCAACTGTGTCAGCGTTGGTACAACAGACCAACAAAGGAATAAGATCAGCAGGAGCCGTCTATACTCCTTTTGCGACAACTGATTTAATAAAGGATTGATGTATGGCACCAAAAGATAGAACAGCAAATATGCTATGATATACCAATTTCCCCACAAGGTCGGGAAAACGACCCGCAGCATATTGAAAAAAGAAAATGCCGCCAATCCCTTGTAGGCTAATATTGCAAAGATTACAATCGCATAGAAATATATTTCCACTACTAATTGTAAGATCTTTTTCAAACGTTTCTTTCCGTCATTCCGAGATCCGATCATATAAAAGCCCGTGATCAGCGCAAAAAGATCACAACTCCATGATCCGTACATAGAGACTTGCTCCAAAAAGATGCGTCCCTTGCTGATATTATCCACGCTGACCGGTGCAAATCCTCCATGCACATAATAATGATGTGCAATGATAAGGAACATACCAATGATCTTTAACAAGTCCAAACTGGAATTTCGTTTTTCCCCTTTACTTATCATACTTAACCCCTTTATCTCTTAAGATATTGTTTTGCCATAGAAGCCAATGCCATGAACTCCTCGTTGCGCGTTATCACGGAGAGCAGAACATAAATAACAATACCCACCAGAATTTCTACAAACAGTAATGCTATCGTCCCAAGTCCCAATGGTAAATGGGCTACCAACAACACGCCTGCTCCCATAAGGACTGACATAATGGTTGCCGGCAGGCAATCCCATAACTGCTCTCTGATCGAATAATCGACGGTCTTATGCGCCATTACACCATTGATCACAAATTCCAACAAGGTATTTAAAGGAAGCGTCAACGCAATCGCCATCACGCCATATTGCATGGCAATGATGATCGAAAGGATCAGAATTGGCTTCTTGAAGATCTCTGCCTTCAGCATTTTATCACTGTAGCCCATTGCCTTAACTGACTGTAGGGTAATCGTTCCGGGCACTGAAAAAATTGCCTCAATACATACGACCCAGACAAACGGAACCATAGCGATCCATTTCTCCGTATACAAAAAGATCGTCAATGGCTCTGCCACTACTAACAGCCCTGTCATCAAGGGATAAATGATATAGGTCAATACACGGATGCTCTTTCTTGATAAAGCCTTCACTTTTTCGCCCTCGTCATTGATCTTTGACATTCCCGGAAACAGAACACTGATCAAGGAGGTGTAAATATTACTCTTGATCAATGTTGGCAGCTGTTTTCCCTTCGTATAATACGCCAAATCCGCTGACGTGTATTTGGCTCCGATAATGAAATCTCCCAAATTGTTGCATACCGTCCCAAGCAGGTCTGTCATCATAACCTTTCCGCCGTAGCGGATCATAGGCTTTGCCGCTTTCCAGGAGAACATCAGGCGCGGATGCCAGCGAACCGTAACTGCTAAAAACAGGGTGTCAATGATCGTGTTTGTCAGATACTGTGCGATCAATGCCCATACCCCATATCCTTGCAGCGCCATAGCAATGCCAACGACAGCAGACACCAAAGTACCTATGATCGTAGAAAAGAAAAAGCGTTTAAAATCCATACGTCTGGAAATGTATGCCGTCTGTATGGATTGATAGGCGGAAATCGGCAGGCGCAATGCAAATACACGCACGGCAGATGTCAATATCGGCATATGGTATGCTTTTGCCATCCAAGGTGCCGCCACAAACAAAATGGCATATAATAAAATTCCCAGACCTAAATTACAATAAAAGATTGTTGAAAAATCCAGTTCATCCGCATCCTGTTTTTGGATCAGGGCTGTATTTAAGCCACTCGTCAAGAAAACATCTGCCACTGTAATAAAGACATTAATGATAGATACAACACCATAATCATCCGGCATCAATATGCGCGCCAATACCAGCGATACGATAAAGGAAACTCCCTGTGCGATAAAACGCTCTGCAAATTTCCATACCATACCTGACATGATCTGTTTTTTCAATGATGGTTCTGCCATACTCTCTTAGATCTCCTGCTCATCTTCTGCTGACACCGGCTGCTGCCCTTGTGCCATTGCATGTTTTAGTTTAATCAAATATCTGTATGCAGCATAATCTGTCGCTTCACACCATTTTTCATGGTTATAAAAGTATTCTTCGTCATGAGGATTTACTTTAAAATATACATCCCCCTTTGCCCTTTTCCATGCATACTCCTGATATGATTTTGTAAAATAGTGATTGATCTGTATCGGAAACTCCGCTGTCGGGATCACATTGACATCCCCAAAACATACTTTGCCAAAAATATTGACCGGAGGAAGATTACGTCTGCCATTGTTGGTCCATAAATTGTGATGCAAATAATCATTCTTCGGCGATTTTTCGTCAAATCCGAATGCCGTATTATAAAAACATTTTCCTACGTCATAATACTTGGACCAGCACACCGTAAAATCTTCTGTGACAAGCCCCTTCACATCACGCGCCATATGCCCTGATGTCCCATACATACGCCAGTATAATTTGACCGCGCCATATTTATTTTCAAATGCCTGTAAGAAATCGTAAATATTATCTGTCTTTCGTGGCACGACAAACTCATCAATATCCACAAATCCCATCCAGCGCGTTTCTTTTGCATACTTATGGATGCAGTCTTTGTACGCCTCTATCTGCGCCTGGTTTTTCGGCCAGTCTACCAGAGTCACGATATTTCTTTTGATATACGGCTCTAAGACTTCACGGTAGTTATCATCAGAATTATTATTGTAAAGATAAAAATGCTCCACCCCCACAATGCGGTGAAACTCAATCCATTCCTTGAGATAAAGGGCTTCATTCTTAAAAATTGCCCCTATAGAGACCTTGTATTGTCTCTCCGCCATATCGCGCTTCTTAGGACTGATCCTCCACGCCCATTGATACAGCATTGCCATCCCCTTATATGCCAGATGCATCCATCTGCCTTGTTTTCCATTCGCCGGCTGATCTAACATCAAATACCGTGTCTGCTTCATTTCTTTTTGCATGATATTCTCCTAAAGCCTGCTCACTTGATGATATGCAATATCCGTCCCGCGGCTTTGAAACATTCTTTTACAATATAGCGCACAGCACTCCAAAATGCTGCACTCTTTTTATAATAAACAACAATAGAATCACTAAAATTACTAAGATCATAAGAACATGGTCGTTTTATCATAACAAACGAAACATAGAATGACATCACCAGATCCAGATTTTCTTTTTTGACCTTTTCAAAAGTCTCCAGTGTAATATCGCCATCCTTATATAATCTTTCAATGATCTTGACATACTCTACTGCAAAAGTATCAAACAGATCGTACTTTCCTTTTTGTGACGCGTTCGGCTCCAGATCCGTAAGCAGTGCTGTATTATCAATAATATACATATCTTTCTTTCTTGCCGAAAAGATCACATCTGTATGCGGAAACATCTTATTGAATGTCTGTGTAAAGTCCAATTCCTCTAAGTCTTTTTTCCAGATCGTCGTACCCGCCGACCAGGAGGACCAATACGATAATGCCCCCACATACGCGTCAAAATTTTCATAAACCGCCTGCGTCTCTTTTCGTTTTTCCGCCTGATTTAAAAAATAAATGCCCGGACATTTGTCTGTATATTTCTCTGAGAAATCAATAAGATATTGCAAAGCACCTTCCTTTAACGCATACCTGTGATTGATAAATTTGATCATGTTGCCACGCGCTAATTTGAATGCCTCGATCTGGTTCAAAAACTGGACTGCATCTGTTTTTTTATAGATCAGATTCTGATATCTTGCCGCATATTGTTCCATCATGGACTGAAATTCCGGATCGTTGCCATTATCCGTAACGATCACTTCATATTCTGATTCCCGACACCGGCTGGCGTAGATACTATCCAAAACAGGTCTGACCCACTTTACGATACCATTGGTCGGTATACATAAGGAAACTTTGATTTGCTCTGTCATTTAATCTTCTCCATCCTTACCAACTTGTTTTAATACCCGCGCCGGCACACCGCCCACGATAGCATATGCCGGAACATCTTTTGTCACGATCGCTCCTGCTGCGACAAGGGCATTATGACCGATCGTCACGCCATCCATGATAACCGCATTATCTCCAATCCACACCTTATCGCCAATGATCACCGGTCCCTTGCTTGACAGTTCCCGCGCCTCCGGTGCCAGAGACATATCCTCATAAGAAGTGCTTCCATGCTGATGATCGGTAATATAGATCTTGGAACCAAGTAAAACATCGTCACCGATCTCTACCCGGTTCATGGCTCCGATATGCACATAATTTCCCGCCGAGAAATTCTTTCCTATGATGATCTGTGGCTCGTAATGATGGCCTAAATGCTGTTCTACTGCTTCTATACGAAAGCCATCTCCCACAAAAAAGTTTCCATAGGCAGTAATATGCCTGCCGCCAATGATCGAAACCCTGCCATTCGTCCAAAACCTGCCATGCAGTTGACCTATTTTCTTTGCCTGTATAGCGCTATACAGCGCATTACGCACACTACTCAGTAATGACATCTCATCCATTTCCTTTCAGGAGACTATCCAGTTTTATCATCATTTTGCTCTTTAGCACTTTGTCCAATGCAAAAACTAATATCCGTGCGACAAAATAACTCCGATATGTATGATGCTTTGCCAGCGAATGTAGGATATACCGCTGCATAGGAAACTTTTTCTGCGCATAACCTGCCACCTGCATTGCATCCTCAAAATCATAGCAATAGATATTCTGTGCATAATATTGAGGGATATCGGAAAATGTTTCCCTGCGGTAAGGGCTGCACAGATTGAGTATGGCATCTACAAACACCTTGCAGTTGGTAACCTGACGGGTGTAATTTTTTATCTCCGGTGACGCATCTGTCAGTGCGACTGACGCACAGATATCATCTACCCACTTTCGCTGCTTTTGTCCCATATCGTCAATATATTTTCTGGCATGAGACTCCGATGCCATATTGATATACCAAAGATATCCTCTATACTTTACCGTACATACTTTTTTTGCGACGGATAACAGGTGTACGATCATGAGGAGATCATCTTCATAACTCACATATGCATGAAAACGTAAGTGATACTGCTCATAAAAAGATCTCCGTATCAGGGCTTTCCAAATACTCGGATGACGGTTTACACTACTCATTGCAACCGGTATATCATAGCCTTCAAAAATAACCGGATATAAAAGTTGCGTTCGGATCTCATCCTCTGTAAATGTCGCATCCTCAAAACTTTCAAATGGAACTACACTGCCATTGACCATCTGTCCTGTACTGCAAAAACACAGATCCGCCTTTTCTGCATCCAGACGATCTACCATCTGTTCATACATCTCCGGTTGCACCATATCATCTTGATCGCAGACACAGATGTACTCACCACCGGCTCTTTCTATCCCATAATTACGTGCATCGGGAATTCCGCCATTTTCCTTATAAAAAGTCTTTACCCTGGCATCTTCCTGACTCAGTTTCTGGCAGATCGCCAGACTATTATCCGGGCTTCCATCAACAACCGCTATGATCTCAAGATCCTGATATGTGCTATTTAAAATTGTATGAATCGTTTTTTCTATATACTTTGCCCCATTATAAACAGGGATCACTACACTAACCATATTCCACCTATATCAATGAAACCAGCCAACACAAGGCACCATCCAGATGCAATCTGATACTTCCCATAAATACTGCAACACCTATCTTGTTCATCAGGCTTGGTCCTTCCAATCCCCGGATCCTAAAATATGGATTGCTCTTTATATCCGGGAATTTTTCGTACATATCCCGTAAAACAAAGGCATGCATTTTCTTCATCAATGCCGGCTTTGCCCCACGTCCATAATGAAAGAGTGCATCCGTCATCGTGGACACATAGGCGTACTGTACCAGATAGCCTTGTTCTTGTTCCAACGACTCCATAGGATATCTGTCCAGCAAGCGGGCGAACATATCCGCAGCCACTCTCTCAAAATGTCTGTTATAACTCAATGCTCCCGTTGTAGACTTTGGATTATACAGATAATTGTATCCAAAATAATGAATAAATTTTGTCCTTGCCTTGCAGCAATAAAAAGACAGGGTAAAGAATATATCCTCACCTATCCGTTGATCCGTAAAATCGATCCGGTGCTGCAAGATGAAGTCTTTTCGATACATCTTACAACAAGCCACCGTGTAGCACACGCGCGTAAATTCGCTTTCTATGATATCATGTTCTACTGTTTTATCCGGCATAATGCGCTTGAAACCGGCAACCACCATATCATAGTCTTTCTCCTGCACCTCACGAATAAAGGTTTCCAGATAATCCGGATCTAAATAATCGTCACTATCGAGGAAAAAGATATACTCCCCCCTTGCCATGGCGATAGCACGCATCCGGCTCTGCCCCTGTCCCATATTTTCTTCATTACTGATGCAATGCAATTTTCCCGAATATTTCTGTCCGTATTCTTCCAAAATACGCTGACTGTCATCCGGGCTTTGATCATTCACACATATGATTTCATAATTGTCATAGGTCTGCTGTAAGGCACTGTCCAAACACTTTTCCAGATAAGCCTGTGCATTATAAACAGGAATGATAATGGTTGCCATCGGCTTACGATCCATTATACTTTTCTCCTCTCGCATAAAACTTGTTGATCAAATGCGCGATCCCGCTTGGCCAGAATTTCAAGAACATTTCCAGATCTTCTCCACCACGTTTATGCTCATTGATCAAATGCGAAGTCGTCGATTCTTCATGCAGTCTGTGCAACATCAGAGGCTCCGGAATGTATAAGAACTCACCACGTTCCCGCGATATGCGCTCCCAGGTTTCCCAGTCCAGATTACTTTTCAATCCTACTTGAAATACCGGCATCTGCAAATTATCCATTGCATAGGTGACTGCGGGACAACAAATAGAATTGCCCAATGACATACAACGCCGCCGGATAAACTTACTTCCGGAAAATCCTTTGATCCGCATTGGTAATAACATGGTCTTTTTGATGTTGATCAAGGGTGACGACCATATTTTTTGACCATTTCGCAACTCGCCATATCCTGAAAAAGCGATCAACGGACGCTCTGCCTGCTCCAACCGATCTATGATCTTCTCTGCATATGCCGGTTCATAAATATCATCCTGATGTGCGATCGTTACATATTTCGCATTGCACTGGGACATAGCAAAATTCCAATCCTGTGCAATTCCTCCCTCGCCCTCATTCACATATAAAGGGATCTTGTATTTTTCCGCCATCGTTTTGATATACTCACACGGTGTTGATGTCACCATCCTGATCGGCGATTGTATCGTCTGCTTTGTCAAAGAACGGATACATTCTTCTAAATACGGGCTTTCCTGATAGGCACAAATCACAAAATTATGTTTGTCCATTACTTTTCCTCATCCTCTTCCTGATGCGTTCGAATCGCAATTTCCCCGGCTAATGTCGTGCACTTGTCCTCAAGCATGGAAACACGGAGTGCCAGAGAAAAAATGCACAATAACAAAATAGCGATAAAGATCAAAAATACCATATTGGCTGCGGAGTCAATACCTAAGATGCCCGCGATCCACATCGGAACGCTCGGGAAAATCCCAAATATCGCGATCAAGAGTGCGATCAGCATCCATACCAGAGCATCTTTCATTTGAATACGCGACTTGCGGATAGACTTCACAACGAACAGGAACATCACAATCGCGCCAATAAGCAATAAAATCCTAAGAGCAGTTGACATTACAAGACCTCCTTTTTACGAACCCATTGCAATACGATAATATTCATTACAACTGTCGCCATATATTTGATGGAATTCCACAAATTGAGATAACTTGTACCAAACATACGCTCGTCCATCTCCACCTGGACTTCCTCTACCTTTGCCCCACATCCGATCAGGTATGCCAAAGTATCCGGTTCCGGTGTATATGCCACATCATATCCCACCAACTTGATCATGCGCTTATTGTACATACGAAGACCTGATGTCGGATCTGTGATCGTCTGATGCGTACGCATTCGGATTAAGGACGTGATCAGACGGCTTCCCATCATACGCGCACTGTGATCCTTTCTCTGCTCGCAAAAGCGCGAACCTATGACAATGTCTGCATCCGTTTCCTGCATTTTAGACAGCATTTTGTCAACAGATTCCGGTCTATGCTGACCATCGCCGTCAAACTGCACGACATAATCGTATCCTTTCGCATTCGCATAGCGGACACCACACCGAAAGGCTCCTGCGAGTCCGGTATTGACCGGAAGATCCAGATAATTGTAACCTCTGTTATACAAGATCTTACGCGTATCATCACGACTGCCGTCATTGATAACCACATAGTCAAACTGCGGATAATTCTCTATTAAATTGTCCACGACACGTTCAATATTCTCTGCCTCGTTATAGGCAGGAATAATCAGCAATGTGCTGTTCATCTTTAACACTTGTCTCCTTTTCCACACTTCTTACTTTACTAATAAAGAGCAACACTTAATGTATTCAAATTCCATATCATTGGCAGGCTCATCAATAGCACAAGTGCAACCATCCAATTTTCTTTCTTGCCTGTAATCCGTACCTTATCTGGGGCGATTGCATACAACATTGGCACTAACAATGGATAGGCATATCTGGACTGCACGCCCAAAATGGTATCACTTCCTACTTCTGTAAATGCCAGATACATCGCCGTTGCCGCCAATGCATACGCCCCGATCGCACCAACGATCACCGCAATACGTGCTCCTACTGTCATTTTATGTTCTTCGTCTCGATCCAAAAAGGCTGCCATAACGAGAACCACCAATGAAATCCCCCAGTATTTGCCCTGACCGACATAATAGAAGAATTGCAATTTTGTCCCCAGAACAGATGCAGAAAAATACTCAAAGCCAAAAGTAAACAGTAACTTAATATACCGCAATGGATCCGACATAATATAACTGATCTGTGCGCTGGTACTGATTACACCCTCGCCTCGCGTATCTGCATATGCCTGCGGATTCGTAACAATCGGTGCCAGCAAGGCTGCACATATGCCCAAAACTACCACGATCGCACATACGCGGATCACAGCCTTCTGCCGCTTATTTAAACGCTCTTTGGGCAAGAACAATAGCGGAAACAGCAATGGAAAATAGACAATCTTTGGCAATATTCCTATGATGATCGTAACAATAATATCCGCCAACTGCCTTGTGGTGATCGGCTCATCGTTTTCATACAAAGCAAGGTATTTTGCAAATCCCAGCAAAGTCCATCCTACGATCCAATAATCGTAGTTATAGGCACTCGCCAAAAAGACCATGGATGGAATCATGCCAACCGCCGCAAATACTGCCTTTCCCCTTCTTACCCTTCGCATTGCCGCCCCGACTAAGAGAGCATAGCATAGGCAGGTAAACCATTTGCCCATCATAAAGGTATATGCATAAGGTAAGCCCAGGGCTCGTCCCAGCATAATTCCGCACGCCGGAACAATATAAGCAATGTGATAGTAGGATAATCTGGTGACACCGTATGGAATCACTTCGCCCTTCTTATAAGAGTCGTTGAGGCTTTTCAGATACGCTCCTGACGATGCCTCATCATAATATAAATGCCCCTGCACGTTTCCCACATATTCGCGTAAGGTCTGCTCTTCTGCCTCATAAATACTTCCGGTAAAAAAGCCGATCACTTCCGTCGTACGGCGATAATGGGTCTCATCGTCCGGTACAGTTCCAGGAATACGCGGTGTCACGAAAATGGAACAAGTTCCCATGATCATAATCGCCAAAAAGACCAGGAGATCAGCACGTGCATAAGCAATACGATGCATCGCAAAACAAATAAGAAGCGTGCCATATATGGCAAGCGCGATCAAATAGCGGTGGTTATTCATTGCAGTTCCCGACATATGACATATGGCATAAGTGATCGGATATACAAGAAGGGCTCCCAGTAAGGTGCCTGCTACACCTAAAAGAACCGCCTTTTTATTCTGCTGCAGCTTGTGTCCTAATGCACAAAAGCGATCGATCACTTGTGTCAGCCACCGGTTCAGACCTGAGATCTTGATCATCAAGACTGGCACCAAGACCACAAGAACTACCAACCCTACATATAATGCAATGCGGCGCTTGACGAACATATTCTCCGGAAAATAAAATGCCCGATAGCACAGTATCGCTATAACCACCATGCTTACTAATGCAACACAGTAGTTTCTTTTTGTCTCTTTCATTCCGAAACTCCATTTCTGATTTCTTACTGTGTCTCATTATAACAAAAGCCGTCTCATAATACAATGAGACGGCTTTTGTGAGGTATTTTTCGTTAGGATGTGATGATGCTTTTATCTACATTTCATTACATTCTCTTTCAACATCTTCCACTTATAATTAGTTTCCATTATTCTATCTTCTGCCCAAAAACTTCCTAGACATCCACAAACTAATATCCCCTCTATCATAATCCACACATCTACCAACATAGTTTTCATAGGAATATATAGACACATCAAAATCAAACTTCCTTCTATACAATGTACTACCCGTAGCAAATATTTCTCCCTACGTTCTCTTGTGTCCTGTTCAATTGTTATATATTCACAAAGTCCATCTCCATATAACGCTAATTCAGTTACAATCGACCTCTTCCATTCCTCTATCACCATATGATGCTTGAGAACCTCTTTATAATCACATATTAGTTTCCTGCAAACTCGCTTGTAATTCTGTAGTGATTGTTTTCCTTCAACATAATGAATATCATTTTCAAAAATATCATCATACTTAATAAAATCATCTAGATATAATAAATCTTTCGACCTCATTTTATCTTGATCCGAGCACGCAATATGTATGCCATCTACACAATAATATAAATACTTCCTTGTTATCTTTTCTCCATTCTCTTTTTTCTCGATATATACCCTAGCCATTGTATAGTCATATTCATCGCCGCAAAATGCCAGCGCAATATCTACGCCTACCAGCGCATATAATATACTCCATAGCACTTGAATCCCCCAATCCGCCCAACTCACTCCAACGACTATATTCCCCATGAACCATATGATGTCTCTTATAATAAGAATTCCCATATTTTTTCTGCTTGATGTCTCCGAATCGCCACCTCTATCACTATTGCAAGAATAGCCGCTATAACAAGCCCCAGCAACCTTAGGTCCACTATTTGTTCCCCTTGCCCATAAGTTTTGACCGTCAGAAATGCTCCCAGAAAATATATTCCCCAAAACAGCATCAACACTTTTGTTGCTCTTTGCACTTGCTCTTGGCGTGTTTTTTGTATTCTCTCTACCGGACTTTCTATTCCCCAGGTTCCTTCTTCTAACTTCATTATAGACCCTATGATACTTAATATCGCTGCTATTGACGCAATTATTGTATCGTATTGTGCAAAAATTCCCCTTATCATTTGTAGCATTTTCTTTCTCCTAATCCCTTTTGTCTATGTTTTATGATTAATACTTTCCTCTCATAATTCTAGTAAGCCAGCCTTCTAATCCTGGATTGATTAGTTTCCCCTTCACATTATGATATACCTCTATATTCTGTCCAATAATCTTATTTTTCTTTGCAATTTCGCAAAATCGATGGGCCGCATCTTCACTATCAAACCCTACAATTTTACTAAAATACGAAATTTGTAATCGTTCATTACAATTGGACACAATGTAGTTCAATAAATGCACCGATTGCATTGCATGTGCATATAATTCAATACAATTATCTTTTGCATTCATATATTCTTTTTGATTTACCATACGTTGCATAAATTCTCCGTTATCCAACATGTATCCTCTTGTTTGATTCCATCCGACACTTGCATGAAACATTTCTACATATATATCCCATAACTTCTTTAACTTATCATATTCTACAGTGAACATTTTCTCCTTTAATGTTTTTGATGATACATATTGCTTATAATAACCATACTCCCATAACTTACCAATGACAGTATCACTATATGCATGAACTGAAGTTAAATTTATAATATTACCTAATGTATACAGTGATATCTCATCCAATTTGTTGACATAATCCACATACACCCCCCTCAATTTCTCATCTTTATTTAATTCTTTCCATAAATCCTTTTCGATCTTTTCCACAGATATCTGTGTAAAGTTTAAAAATTCTACTTTTTCTTCTGGATTGTTCTCCATTTTAAAAAGATCATACAATTTTTCGTTCATCTCTTTTCTACGCGCCCGTGCCATCCTTTTATATGGGACATTTGTCAAATTAAGATTATAGAACATCGCTTTCGCTATTTGAGTTGTTTGTGCCACAATAAACTGCATAATTTCATAAGCCACTGTCGGTTGTCTATATCTTTGATTGAAATTATCAATTACGTATTCTGCCTGCTCCTCTGTCAATGTTCTATCTTGTATAAGCATTAATACATCAGCGACTTCATCCACCTTCTGCACTTCCGTCTGATTTATAATCGGATATGGATTCTGAAATAAAAATGTATATTGCTCTATCGTAGCGTGATCCGATAAGACATCTATACGGATTTTGTCAAATGCTACGCTGGCATGTGATTGAATCCATTGTCCATTAAACTGTATTGTTTCAGCCAAATTACTGTCATGATAATTTATTGATACATCTTCACACAATAGCACGTTGCAAAGATATTCCAAATAAAACTCCGCTTCATATAAGAGATTGCACAATCTTTCAGACAGTCCTTCCACCCATAAATTATCTTGCAAAAGTTGTAAATGGTATCGCTCTATTGTAGATACATTTTCTAAGCACGCTACATAATCTGCAACTTTAATATGTCCTGCCACTATCTGCTCATTATATATATTAACAATGTCAAATGGCATACTTTTAAAATGACAGCATACCGCCGTCAGTGCATCTAACCATTGATCTATCCCCTGACATTCTATTACGTGCTGATAAAACTCTATCAGAGCGGGACTCCATCTGTCTCTTGCAAGAATTCTTTGATGAATCTCATACGCACTCTCTGTTTCTCTTTCCAAGGAATCATAATTAATAACAGACATAATCTTCTCAAGTCCATTAAGTGCCTCCACTTCCTGCACGCTTAAGAATGCATTATCCCCCAAGAAAAAACACCGGTATAATCCTACATTCTCCGGAATCACCTGACACAACCTTTGACGAATCGCATACAAAACTGTTCTGTCCTCAACAACCTCGCATAATTGATTAGATAATGCATGTATCATTCCATCCCTATCATACTTGCCTGGTCTTTGTTTCACACACTTCTCAATAATATCACACACGCGTTTTTCATTGTTCTCATCAAAACGCATTGTTAAAATCATTTCAAATAGTTTTTCCTGTGCCTCGGTGCACAAAAGTACAAATAAAACGTCATAATCCAAAACAAATAACGGCATCCTTACACCCAGTGAATTTATTTTCTTATATGCCTCTTTTATAATATCCTCTGATGTATGCTGTAAATACTCGCTATATTCTTCTTTATCCTTCGGCGTTTCCTGATAAACAATACTATTGTACACACGCATTTCACTTAAGGTAAATAATCTACTTTCGGAGGGATAGTTATAAAAATATACTCGATAATTAGCATCAATCAGTTTACTTTTTACGAGTCTCTTTACTTCACTTGTAAAAACTTCACTCAACTGTTTCCCGATACATATCTGTTCTTCCTCCTCTATTTCCTCCATTCCTCGTATTCCATATTGCGATACAAACAGATCTAAGGTATCATCCTTCAATTTATAAAAATCTTCTTCATACTCTCTCCGCAGATAAGTTGCCACAGCACACTTTTCAAAGGTAATTACTTGTTTATTAGCCCTCATCGGAAAGCGACTTAATAAACTCTCGTATAATGTTAATGTTTCATTCAACCTGTTTTTTATTTCTCGAATATCAATATCTCGACCAAGTATCATCCAATCCATACCTGGTGTTGCAACATTCACTGGAATCCTTAATTGTTCCAGCCACTCTTTCTTTTCATCCAACAGTCCTCTTAAAATCGAATCGTAGTTATCCACATTAACCTTTTGCAAATTAATTGTATAATCAAATATTTTCTTATATTCTTGAATATCCCTATTACTAGACTTTTGTAACATTGCTTCGGGTTTTATGCATACGACAAAAGTGATTTTATGTCTTCCACCATCAGTCAAATAATATTTTCTTAGTTCACGCAAAAACTGTAAGGCACTATCTTTGTCCTCAATCCGGTCCAAATCCTCTAACACCACAATATACTGTTGCCGCCCTCCGTGATTTAAAACCTCCTGTTTAAACAAATCTATCAAAACATTCTCATCCAATGTTCGATTTCCTTCTGATTTTTTAGAACTGAAAACAATTTCGGAATTAGTAATAGCGAGCCCCAAACATGCAACTGCTAATAAGAAAATCCCTATTATAGCCATCGCAAAATGTGTATCAGACATCTTCAATAATGGCTTAATATAATCCTGGAAATTAGACAATAATCCGCACATAAAAAGTCCAATGAGTGCTATAACCGCCATAAATGACCATACACGATTCTTTCCATTAACAGCCCAAATTCCAAAGTCTTTACTAAGTCTTCGACTAATATAATTACTTTTTCTCCTATCCTTAGGACTTAGTTGACATACCAATTGATAAATAAATGCCTTGTGAAGTTCTATTGGCATAATCTCATTGATTGTTCCCGAATCATCCTTAATATTAATATGAGCATACGTTCCCCACATATTAATACTAAGGACTTTTTTACCAAATCCGAAGATATTTCGAATAGGACTCTTCACCTTGTTTTTATATAAGGAAATCAGACTAGATTTACCCGTTCCAAAGTCAGATGTTACTGCCACAATTTTTGCTTTTTCCTCGACAGCAGCATCCAGCTTCTCTACGTAGGTTGAAATTCCAATCCAATCCTCATCCTCATTTTGTATTGGTCTGTTTATAAAAACACTATTATGAATATTTTTCTTTCTCTTCCCCATAGATATTCTCCTTGGTGTTATCACACAATATGCTATATTCTCAGCGTGCTCTCCACAACCAAATCGGCTAGATCTTTGTCAATCTTTTACTCGTAAATATCATAGGCTCTTTCGAAGTCACTATCTATGTTCTCTGAGTCTATCGAATACAGCAATTTTCTTAGGTTATCATATCCGCTTTGACTCGACTCCGTTAATCGGCGCAATTCCCTGATTACATCTTTCGGAATTGCATTCTTATATCTGCCCCAGGAATCTGTCGCACTATATGATTCTCCCAGCACATATTCTCCATTCGAATTAACATAAACTGCCACAGCATTTAGTTCTTCTGCCAACAATCCAAAAAGAGAGGCTGGAATTTTATTAATCGGAATCGACATGAAAATATCTAATATAAAACATAATTTTCTATCATATTCTTGAAATGCCCCCCGTCGTGCTGACAATTCATCTAAATTTGCTACAACACATCGCACAAAAGGAAAAAACACATTATATACATATCCAAATTCTGGTTCAAGCGTTTTAAAGAAATTAAGAATACGATCTTTCGAACAATCTTTATTATCAATAAAATCCAAAATATGTTCATCTTCTGTGCAATTTAAGTATGTGACGATCTCTCCCATGGTCTTCATCTTTTCATCGTATTTTTCGTTGTAACCATTCATGAAACTAGATAGTTCTCTGAAAAAGTCCTCCAAATTATTTATTTCATAAATAACAATATTGTCCTTACTAATATATGGGGCAGGCTTTGGAGCATCTACATATAATAGTTGTATTATCGGGAAATCATACCCTTCGCTACTATTTGTATATACATTATTTGCCCAATCAACTGCTGTAATTACATTGATATCTCCTAATCCATATCCAATCATTAAAACACATGATTCTTTCATCAAAAATGGTAACCTTGCTTGCCGATAGTCATTTGGTCTAAACATGTATGTATAATCCTCATTTGTTATTACAACACTGTCTGGTTCCCTACATATCCCATGAAGATGAAATACCGGTACCATACCACTAATATTACAAAAACATCTATCCGGGGCAATCGACAACGCCTTACCTCCGAGAACACTCTCTATGATAGTATCGTAATTTGTTGTAACTATCCATTCTGGTGATATTTCTTCAAACCATTTTCCATAATTTTTTATCTTCTCTTGATCTGGATATGTGTCCGTCAACTCACATATCTTTTCTTTAAATTCTCTTGCTGCCAATTCATATGATTTTCCTGATATATCGGCATATAATTGACATATCTTTGTCGCTAATTCTGGATATGCTCCATTCGTATTAATCAACTGCTTATCGATCTCCAACTTTTCACAACTTGCTTCCAAAAGTTCTCCCCACCTATATGCTATATGTTTGGTATTTCCTTCCAAAAGTGCTTTAGAAAAACCTGCTCCTATAAAAAGACCTAGTGTTCCTAATCTTGATGCATTACATATAGTCTGAAATAAATCTTCCTTTGTACTAATCATCTTCCCTCTCTCCTTTCATTCTTTCCCCTCCAAAATACATTTTTCTCCATTATACTCCCCTATTCTCCATATTAATGTTTGTCGAAATATTGTTTTTTTGTTTCTTTTCGTGCAGTTTTCTTACCCTTTCACGCAAATCCAACGTCTGTGTGTTGTTTCTCAATCTAAAGCAACGTACAATCACCATATAAAGTCATAAAACTACTGTACGAGAGGGAATTGAAATATGAATATTTTAATTATAGAAGATGATGAACAGGCATGCTTAGAATTACAGACCTGCATTGAGAAAACAAAGGATTTTAGATTATGTGCCTGTACCAATAATGCTACCGACGCACTACATTTAACTCAGGAATTTCTTCCAGAAGTTGTGATTTTAGATTTAGAATTAAACTTAAATGGTGCTGGCGGAAATGGTCTAGAATATCTTGCTGCATTACAAAAGATCCAGTTCAGGCAACGACCTTGCATTGTTGTAACAACAAATAATACAAGCAAAATCATATTATCTGCAGCCCGAAAATACGGAGCAGATATTATTCTAACCAAATATCAGCACGGATACTCCGCAGAATATGTCATAAAAACAATTTGTCTGATGCAGGATACTATCGAAAGTATTCCCGCATCAAACACCATTGCTTTGTCCGAATCTCCTGCTGACATAGAACACAAGATGCGAGTATATCTCCAAACACAGTTCGATCATCTTGGTATGAAGACAAAATATCACGGTTACAAATACTTAGTCGACGCCATCATCATGTTACATAAAGATTCCTCTGCACATGTTCAGCAAAAACTCGCACGGCGTTATGGTACAACCGACAATGCCACGGAACGCGCCATGCAAAATGCTATAAAAAGCACTTGGCGTTCTGCCGACCCACAAGATCTGCAACACTATTACACCGCACACATTGATGCCGAACGAGGTTGTCCCACACTCATGGAATTTATCCACTATTATCTGAATCAAATACAAGATATATAGCAGAGCATCCGCTATTGTTTTTACAGTCTTCCAAACTGTGCCATGATTTTAGCAATCCATTCCCACATGCTCTCCACCTCCCTTTATGGTGGAGCATAACGTTTACATCTAAAATATCCTATTAGATTTTGAGATTGTTTTTTGTTACTTTTTGACCTTTAATTAACATGAGGAACTATCATTATGCTTATCTTTTTAAAATATCTCAGCCTATATCTCTGTAGCCTTTACGCTACGGATAAAATCTGTCATGTCAAATCCGATTTTAAAATAATACTCTTACAATCTGCCAGCCTTTCTCTTCTGGTATGGTTGATTGCCATCATTTTTCCGAACCAATATGCATTTCTGCCTTTTATTCTCTATCTGGGCTATATCTATATTATGGTAAAGAATATACGCCTTTCCATTGTCAGCGGATTTATTTCCTATGGCATCTCGCTTGCCCTAATGACGCTGATCGGTTTTATAATAAGTAGTATCTTTTCTCTTTTTAGAGCATCATACACACACGCACCTTTCACACTAATCACCATTATTATCTGCCTGCTCACACCACCCATAGAGTATAAAGTACTATCCATCCGTCGTTTCAAAAGCGGAATGCCTTTTCTAAGACACGATCTTGCGCTAAATATTGGTACCGTTCTTTCCCTTATCATCTTTTGTATAGATCTTTATGTTCATTACATTCCGGAAAATGCTTTTCTTATTGCTTCGACATGTCAACTATTAGGCTGCCTCCTCATCCTTCCGCTGATCCTTTGGTGGCGCATACGTTTAAAAAGATCCTATCAAAAGTACCTGTATGACACGGAACGAAACAACTTGTTATCTCAGATTGAACAACTGCAAAATGATAACAGGCAAATGGCTCAGATAATTCATAAAGATAACAAATTATTAACGGCAATGACCAGTGTTGCTTTGGATCTTAGTCAAACAGCCACCACGTATACACCATCCGCACTGGCTAGCCATGCTAATGATTTACATAATGAGTTACTTTCTCTGAGTTCCCATAGGCAATCGTCCCTACAAGAACTTTCCGGTTCCATTACAGGCGACTTCTGTTCAGACCACATGATGATCAATGCCGGCTTATCCTATTTGCAGAGAAAAGCCAGTGCGCAACAGGCTACACTGACTTTCACTATGGATGCAAACTTTTTCGACTACATAATGCCATATCTGGATGAGGAACAAATCGCACACCTTCTTGCTGATTTGGGACAAAATGCACTTATTGCAACGGTTCCCTGTGAATCTCGCTACATTCACATCGCATTATCCGTAACAAAATCCATCCCTAGCATTTGCATTTCGGATAGCGGCACACCATTTCCTACAATAGTCTTAGAACACCTAGGTATAGAAAAATGTTCTCAGCATCTGGACGAGGGTGGATCCGGCATCGGACTAATGGATCTTTGGAAATTAAAATCTTCATCGAAAGCTACCTTGTTAATCAAGGAGGATTCATCACCAGAGGCATTATATACAAAATACATCTATCTCATCTTCGATACTCAAGGGCGCTACATTATCGAATCTGATCGTATCACTGCGTTACACAAACATCTATCTAGAACAGATGTCACGCTTATAAACGAGTAAAATACTTAAAGCAAACACCCCACTAAACTTTGGAGACCCTTAAATTTATGTTTCGTTGCACAGCAGATCAGGCAGGTCGAAAGACCTGCCTGATAACATCTCTTTTGTTCAATTTTAACTACTCAATATTGTTGTTTGTTACATTTAAAAACGCATCTCTGATAGCAATTTTATTTTCCAACAAATCAATTAAATTATCATACGTTGTTCTTGTTCCAATCCATTTAATCTTTTCAGAATTTACATAATAACAAATAAACAAATATATATCTTTATCATTTTTGCATGTAAATAACACTGGATACTTGCCCATTTAGGAATCACAAAATTCTAGAATCTGACTTCAAAGTGCTGATAATCCATTGTATCACTCCGCGTTTTTCTCCACATTGTGGTGACTTCGCACTCGTATGCTGATCACCAGCTTGATTCACACTTCCCATGGTTCCATCTGCTTCTGTGCCATCTGATGAACCGGTAACCTGGTCTGTTATCACATCCGACGGATTGTCCTTCACTGATGGTTTCTGTACTGGTTTACCACTTTCCTCTGAAGATGCATCCGTTATTACAGAAAAACCCGCACTAGCTGTTCCTCCTGTTGAAACAACAGATATATGATGCACTCCCTCTGAGAGGCTCATAATAAACGTTGGTGATAAGGTAACAATCGTACTTCCAGATCGTACTGTATAATCTCTTCCCTGCGTCAATACCACATCATCCACTTCCACTCTTAAAAAAGTCTCCAGTGGTGCACTGGAACGAAACTCTGCAACCGCTTCTTTCTCTGCATTCCTTATAACCACTGATTGTTCACCCTCAAGCATAACGGGCGGCATTGTTGCCTCTGGTTTTATTTCCGGCTTTTCCCCAGGTGTCGGTTCTACTGGTTGTGGTGTGACAGGTAATTTATCAATCACCTGTCCTGCTTCTAACAATGTATCACAGTCCTTACAATACAAGTCCCCGGTAAATCCATACTCCTGTTGTGTCGCTTCTTTGACGCCACGTCGCTCTGTATGCAAATGACGCGTCGAATCAAACTCGCCATATTCCTTACCACAGACTTCACATACTGCTTTCGCTCTGCAGGATGCCACTCCACCTGAGTGCTCATGCTGGACGAAAGTTCCTTCTATATGGAAGGTGAGCGTATTGTTATCCATAGCTGTAACGCATACACTGATTCCATCTACAATCTCAAGCGTCTGATTCAATCCGACAGCCGCATCTGCTTTTGTATTTTTCGCTCCTCCTAACACCTCAAAATCCCAGTTCCCTGGTGTACCGCTCCCATTGCTTGGAAATCTTTTGTCCGAATTTGCAAGATAGCATATCAAGCCGGAGTTTATAGGCAGTCCATTTACATTCTGCCCGTTGGAATCTGTGATTATCTTACCCTGTGTATCATATTTACTTCCATCTGCAGAAAAATTTCGATATTCCAAATATAACGTCTTATTCCGATTTGGAAGATTCACCTTATATCCAACGCAATCCTGCGTGCCATTTGTTCCGCTTACATTTAATGTATAATCCCCTGTCTGCGTAATTTCCTGAAGGGTATGACTGTCTGTCCAGCCTAATGCTTCCTTTTCCTTTATAGAAATTCCCTGCGGAACCGGTGAAATGGCATTTGACATGGTAGACATATAATAAACAGGTGATACATTTGACGTACTATACAAATCTAGCAAACCAAAGATATGGCCCATTTCATGAATTGGCGCTTTGAGTGATACAATCGGTTTATTGTCCTGTGCTTGATATAAATGATCATATGTATTCGTCAGCTGCACATAATATCTACTTTTCAACTGTTTTCCATTTTCCAGTGAAATCTCAACGTAATCTCCATAATCTTTGTAGTTCCACAATGGATCCGACCGTTGCACAGAGATATTCTGCGTTGTATTCTTATAAATAACCGTAATGGAATCTATTTCGCCATCACCATTTTTATCCAGATCTTTATAATCATATATTTTAGAGCCATCATAGTTCGTAATTGAATTTCCTGCTTTTATAGCATCATTTACGGCATTCGACCAATCCATGCGTAATTCATACATACGCGCAGCCTTTTCCTTTGCTGTTTTATAGCCATTCGGATTGTCCGCACTATAGGAAGCATAATATCCTCTCTCACGTGGCAACTGCACAGAACCATTGCCCTTATACAGATACACACTATTCATCCGCAATTTATCCGCAGATGCATTGCGATAAAAATCACCTACAGAGTATGTGGCTGTGTTATAGGAATTGTCTATGATTTGTCTTACTGGAACACCTTCGTATTTATCATTTACAAATTCACTTTCATCTGCAAATCGGGCAAATACAATTAAATTGGTAAAATTAGAATCCATGGCATTGTCTTGATTTACAGTCACATTTCCACCATCTGCCAACGTACATAAGTTCGCATTTATAAACATGCTCACAGATAGTATCAAGGTAAAAATGATACGATTTTTCTTCATGGTCACTCCTTTGTAATGTAATGTTATTGTATACTTATCGTAATATGCGCATTATGAAATTTAGGCATGTTACCAAAAGTGATTTTTGAGCTGAATTTTAAACCAATACGTGATATATTAATTATACAAAAAGAGTGTCACCGATAGACGGCTGACCCATTAAATCAATTAACTAAAAATAGCCGCTCAACTTACCAGGTCGGGGCGGCTATTTTTGTGTCTTATTATTATCCTTGCCAAAGGAATACCCTAATCCATACTTCCACTGCGTGTAGATATCCTTCTCGCAATATGCCCTGACTATCTGTACCAAAAATGTATATACAAGAACCGATAATAACTATGTTTGCTAACACTAGTCCCTACAGAATGTCCCTAAAACATTATTCACTTTCTGTTTCTTCTTCAAATGGTGGTAAATCCACAACTGGTATTCCATACGCTTCAGTTACTTTTTTAACTGTCTTTCTAAGTTCCGACAATGCAACCGGAAAACATTTGAGACGCACCTCTTCCTCGCTAATTTCATCACTATCTTTCTCGACTTCAAATCTAGACATCGTTTCTAACGTTAAATATAAACGCTCATCTGCTTTGCCCAAATTCAACTTTAATTGAACAATCAAATATTTTGTTTTTCTCAAATCTTTCGGAATTAAAATCCCACCTTCAACACCAACTTCTATATCTTTTTTCTTTTCTTTTTCCTTATTTTCAATAAAAGATGCTGACTTCACATTATGTTGCACCAATTTAAAACTATTCATCATTTCACCTCTCTATGCCAAATTTACTTTTTGATTATGAATTGTTCCTATTGGATAACGAAATACATCTTTTGTATCCAAATCTATTTCTGAATTTTTTTCCACTCTCAAGACACTTACAGCTTTATATCTGAAAATTAAAAATTTACTAATTTGTGGTTGAATAACATACTCAATATTCTTGTTTCTTTTTTTGAATTCAACAATTTCTTCTTCATATTCTCCATCTTCTGCATCCATATACTCACCTATGGTTGGCAATACCTCGTCAGGAATCTCGCTAGCTTTTTTTATTTCATATTTGACTTCTTTTCCATCATATACAATCATAATTTTGTTGTTTGTTACATTTAAAAACGCATCTCTGATAGTAATTTTGTTTTCCAACAAATCAATTAAATTATCATACGTTGTTCTTGTTCCAATCCATTTGATCTTTTCAGAATTTACCAAGCAACAAATAAACAGATATATATCTTTATCATTTTTGCATGTAAATAACACTGGGTACTTACTTTCAAAAAGAATTACATCTAAAATAACTTTTTGAAAATCCGGTATTTTTCTAAATATCTTTTCTATTTCCATTTTCAAACACCCCAAATTCTCTATACGGTTCTGCATCTGCATATAACCACCAATCCACATGCGACCCTTTATATTTTATACCTAAATTTCGTTTCCATTCTTTAGTTTCCAAGCATATTCCATGAACCGGTTTTGTAACACCTTTTGCTATCACAAATGGAACTCCATAACGGCTATCCATTGCCATAAATCTTTTTACATCTCGAAATTTAATATATGTCGATAATGAATATTCTTGTGGATCATGTTCATCACCATCTCTACTTATTTTGTATCCATTTTCTTCGAAACTATTCATAAATGATTCTCTATCAACTTTTCCTGTTGCGCAAGCTCTAAATACCTCTAACTCCTGCTCTCTTGCCCATTCGGGAATTTCAAATTTTTTGAAATATGAGGGAAACTTTTTTTCTGCTTGTTTATTATTCATCCAGTTTCTCAATCCCTTAAATATATATTCTATAAACCTCACTTTTATTGTATCATATCATAATAAAATATCTTTTTCTAGCATCTGACTCCAAAAGATACCAACCCTTTTCTCCCTACTGTTGAATCGTACCCACTATGGAGCGTATACTATCTTTCATTATTAACTGTAAACAAAAAAGACACGATAACTATCGCGTCTTAATATTATAAACATAATTTCTACTGACTGTTGCACCGTTTTCTTGACTCGTCAATTTTAATTTACTGGCTCATTTACATCCACCAATTCTGGTTGTGCATAATTTTTTATACATGCGTCACCAGATGACAGAAATATCAGATCATATTTCTGTCTATACTTTCTCCCAGAGGCATCTTGATATTCTATCGGCATAGTAAATATAAAATCAACCAATTTCTGTTCACAGCCCAATGTCCACATAGTTGTAAATTGCTCGCCAACCATCGCTATAGGATCTTGTACCGGGTCACATCGATAAACCTTTGTTTTACCCTCAACAGTTTTCGCCATGCATTCTAGTTCAGGAACAATATCATACGCGGCACCTCTCCCCTTATTTTTGAAAATAAAATCTATTCGTGTTATTTTTCATCAGACTCATCAGAAATCCTTGCCCCTTGAAAAACCAGATACGGTTTCTCATGAAGTCTATCAACTTCTTCTATATGTCTTTTCTCTTCTAAGTATCGCTTTTGTTGTTCCTCCGCCTTCTGTCTATTTTGTTCTCTTTCTTGTTTCATTTGCTTCTTTTCAAGATGCAAGTTTACTATACTCGTAACTACCGTTATGAATGCCAAGCCTGTGTTAATCAATGTAATGAGCCCTGCATAATTCGCACCACTTATCATAGTAATCTCCCTCCTAATACATCACCCGATTATACTCCACCAACTCCATCTTTCCATGGCTGACCTTGATCACCGTCACGCTCAAATTCGCAATATCCTGCCCTTCCAATTCCGGGAATTGCTTTTCCAGCCAAAATTGCATCGAAGAATGCGCCACAACAAGGACATTCTCCCCGGGCTTAGTAGCGTCAATGATCTGCCGCATCCCATTATCAAACCGCTGATAAAAATGATACTTGGTCTCTGCATGGATTGGAGACACATAATCCGCATCATCCACCGATCCAAAGGCATCCGGAAAGACATCTAATTGGTTTTGCTCCATAAACTCCTGACTGGTATAGCCTTCCGCATCTCCCCAGGAAATATCATCCAAAGCATCCATCTGTTGCCGGTCTACATTCTCCTGACCTGCTCCCTCTAACAGATAACTTGCCGTATCAATGGTCCTTCCCAAGGTACTGGTGTAAACTTTCCCAAAGGAAACATCCGACAAAGCCTGCCCTACTGCCTTGGCTTGGTCAACAGCCTCCGGTGTCAGGTCAGCGTTGCCGTCTCCACCCATAAGCAATCCCTGCTCGTTTGCATAGGTTCTCCCATGGCGTACCATATAAATATAACTTGGTCGCTGCGCCATGCCTAAAAGTGACACAGCAATCCCCAACGCGCAGACCGCTCCTACCAGTCCGATCCAGAATTTCTTTTTCAATCTATTCTCCTCAAATATCCCTTTAGTGTACCAGTTCCAGACACAATGGTATAATGCCCCATACCACAAAAGACAACATACCTGCACCCACGATCAATGTCTGCGAAACAAGATAGGCCTTTTTATTCCATACATGGCTATCTGACAAAATATAAACCTCACCTAAAATACAAGGCAACATATACCTTCCCTGCGCTTGATAATCCTGCGTCCACATCTGATATACTGTTGCCACACATAACAAGAATACCGCTACTACGACGGCTACAATGCGCCTCTTGTCCTTGCAGGCTCTCCAAGTCGATGCCATATTGACAATATAGAACAACAACATAACGTATACATATGCATTTGCACTGTATAAGGACATCCAGCCATATCTTCCAACAAAGGAGTTAAACATGGTCGGGAAAAGCCCATCATCGATCGCCGTCAGGGTCTGCAAATAGGTATAACCCTGCTGCTGCAAAGACTGCATCTCAATGATTTCCTGCGACTTATGCTTCATGCGCTCTGCCTCATATAAATAGCCCTTACCCTCCGGATACCGCCATAAATCAATGCCTGCACGTATTGCATAAAAGCCAAAGACCATTCCCAAAATCATCATGTATTTTAAGAATAATTGCTTCTTGTTCTTGGCATCCCACAATTTAAACAATAGAACCACAAATGCAAACAAAAGAACGATCAAATAGTTTTTCTTTCCCATCAAGGTTTGTGCGCACAAAAAGGCATATAAGAGCATTCCACCAAATTGTCTCCATGAAAAGCCTTCTTTCCACGCATCAGCAATCAATCCATCTTCTCGGATGGCTTCTGTCACAACAAAAAAACCGATAAAAATGTCCCAGGCATCCGATGTAGCATAGGAAAATAGATACCATAACTGTGGCGTTGCAAATAAAAAGGCAAACATCCATTTGTCCTTACGCCCCTTGGCAAGTATCCATGCCACCAAAAGAACCAATAGCAGCACGTTAAACATACGATAATATGCTGAGATATGGAAAATATTTTTACATATCCAGCCAAACTTTCCGGCTAATATATAGTAAAAACTCCGTTCCGTCAACCGAACCGTTCCATAATTGGAATAGGCATTTTGCAGAGATACATCATCAAAATCCGGCAAGCCCCAATGGGCCAAATAGTAATCAATGCTGCCTCTTGTCTCATCTTCATCCGGATGTCCATAAGTAATACTGAACAAAGACATGACAAAAACAGCCATGACAATAGCAAGACTAAGCAAAGAAAAGAGTTTATAGACCCGGTCACTCTTTTCCTTCTTAAGCCAAAACCCAAGCCCTGCCAACAGACAAAGACTAATGATAAATAGTGCCAACAACCCTATTTTACACCAACGGTCTGACTGTAAACGCGCCATAAAATCAGGTGCATTGTTCTGATCCAATACCAGATAAGGATCACTTGAGGTCGGGGTGATCCACACATGATCTTCCTCCACCTGCACACTACAATTCTGCCAGATGGCACTTCTTGCCAAATCTGCCCCAGAGATTGTATAAGTCGTAAACATTCCACTTCTCACTTGGATTCTTGCAATGCCAATCTCCTCGTCACTGGCTGAAAAATCCAGGCGGGCACTCTGCAATCCCTGTCCGTCATTTTTATAAGAAAAAGCGGCGAGACGTTTGAATACAGAATAAAAGGAGGAATTCTCCTCGCTGTAACCACTCCCGGTATCCCAAAAGGTCTGCGCCATCTCTCCCTGATAACTGCTACTATTATTACCATAATAATAAACTTCCAGTTGATTTGAAAAATCCATGCACTTTAAAAAGCCGGCAAAAACTAGGATCAGCATGAGCAAAATACATATGTTTTTTGCCAATATTCGATTTTGTGTTTTCTTGTCTGTTACATTACATGCATCCATATCATGAAATCATCTCCTATATTGACATTGTCTATTGGCTGGTCAATATTCCAACCTGTCGGAGTGGTACATATATTGTAAAGAGGTATCAATCTATATGCCCCATCGATGACAAGCAGATTCTTTCCAGCAAGTAATCCTTCATCATAACGGCAGAAAGCGGAATAAGATTTCAAATACTCATTAAGGCAAATGGCATGCCACGGTTGTCCTAAGCCTTCCACTGCCTGCGTCAAATCTTCGTTGATATTGTCCTTATTTGTTGTGCTAATAATACTGCTTCCCATGCCCTGATATAAAACCATGGTTCCCAGTACCAGATAAATCAAAGCGCTGCGTCTTTCTTCCTTGGTCGCCTGCATATCCTTTCCATTCATCAAAGCACATATTCCCACTGGTAATAAGATCAGGAAATGAGCCATGGACGTACTGCAAGACGCCAGAATGAACATAATAAGATAACCTAAACCTGTGACAATAACGGTCGCCGCCAGCAGAACCTTCTTTTTATCCATATGCGAAAAAAAGAGTAGCAGCCACAACACGAACATTCCATAGAACATACTGACCTGAATCAAACCTACCGGAACGGTTCGCATAAATCGCAAGATATTTGTCCAAGAAAAGTCGCGTCCTGCATGCGTAACTTCCTCTAATTTTTCAAAGGCACTTCCATCGGAAGTTATATAATGCCCATCGACCAAGATATTGTACTGGTATTCCTGTAAGCCTAATTTTTCTCCCAGATCTGCACGGTAGGTCGGTGCTCTAAACATTCCCACCTGCTCCACAGCGCTTCTGTACTCGTTTATCTGTGACCAATCATCCACTTTCTGGTATTCTCGATAATCCAATGCCTGTAAAATCACAAGCAGGGCCAGTGCACTGACAAACGGCATCCATAATTCTTTGCCCAATTCCTTATCGACTTTTACCTTTCTGACAAACATATACAAAATGATATAAACGGTTGTCAGACTTCCGCTTAATAACAAGGCTTTCCAACTGATTAAGCCTGCCAACAATAATGCCACCCCAATATAAAAATGCTGCAGCCAGCGTTTCTGAGTAAATTCTCCTACAAGTATTCCCCAGCACACATATAAAGCACTCACACTTAATATTGCAGCCGTTTTCATGTAACTTGGGCAAATATAACATTCATACCCTATAAACAAAGCAAAGATCAGAAAGGTCAGGTTTGCAATTCGTGAAAAATTCCTTTTCAAAAATAGTTGCCCTATTTTCCAGAGTGACATGAATGTGAGCACATACTGAAATACGGTATACCAATTTACACCTGTCATAAACTCGCAAAGCAACTTCAAGAAACGCCCCACATATATATTGCTAAATACGATCATTCCTGTAGACCAAGCCCCACTAATATTAAATAGTTGTGCCTGCATCATCACATCCATATCATATTCATAATGTGGTGCCCCAATCAATAACACGACAACAAGGGCAAGCACATTTAGTAACAATGATCTTGCCTGCGGCTTGCTGTATAATTGTTTTGCTTTATTTATTATTAACTCTTTTTTCATAATATTTCTCACAATATCCCGTATCGTGTTATTCAACACGTACTATTTCCGATTTTATAGAACTACAGTCTTGATGTAATAAACCTGATCATGATATTTATAGTAATAATTTACAGTCATACCATTTATATAGTCTGCATCTAAAAGGTATTTTGAGTATCTATATTTTGAATTTTTATCATATTCATCGTTTGTATACTGCGTCATCTGATATATCCGGCTTGTTCCATCAGCATATTGTATCTCTGCATATCCTTCGCCCAAATAGGATTTTTCTCCTTGTAAGTATGCCTCTAACATCAGTTTACAGGTCTGATCGTTTATCTCATATGACTCCTTACTTTTCAATTCTTCTGAGTTATAAACCATATTCTCGGTATTTAAATCAAATTGGTCTGTCTTAATTTTATAAACTGCCCGTCCATCTATTTTTTTTACCAAACAAGCATGTGCCCCCATATTATAATGCCTTTGTATATATGCTACTGTTACATCTATCATATTTTCTCCAACAATATACACTTGTTCATTATCTATACATTGCTCATACGGATTTACAATAGAAAAATTGTTCATTGCTTCCGCATCCCACGGAATATAGGTTGTCGTTCCTCCCATCGCCATCGTATGCTTTTTCTTTGCTATTTTTCCTGAGCGATACCATATGTCGTTTATGATTTCATCTTTTGATCCATTAACCAAGTTGCAATATAAATGTTCATCATCCGCCATCATCCCTGCGGAATAATCACTGTCTTCATTGTCATATTGAATATATTCATACGAATTCGCGATATAAGTTGTAATAAGCACACTGCAAATTGTTATAAGACCAATACATTTCTCTTTTGAACAATTTTCACAATTTTTTATAACCACCAAAAGATTGACACATACTATTGCAAATGCAACTGATATATCCACCCTCTGTTGCAGGTAGCGATTCAAAATAGCATAAAGATACCACTGGATGAGAATAAAATTTAATATTTGTGCTCCCAGAAAATACTTTTCTTTTCCTTTAATAAAGACCAGCATTAAAAAAGAAATTAGGAACAATGGCATCCATCCATATTTGGTATATCCTGTAGTAAGTACTCGGACAAAATCTTTTTTGTCTACCATTTGCTCTTTGGTATCCTGCTGCAAAGCAACCAACTTACTTATCGATTCCACATTGAAGATCTGCGGGTCTGCAAAATTCCAGTTACTATAGTATTGCACATCCTCCTTTTGCATGCCTAACTGCTTATATACCTCTTGATTTTCTTCATAGTCAGGAAATCCATGATCCAACAACTGTCCTCGCACAGAATTATATTCTGTATAATCTTGCCATTCCGGAGTTGAATAACTATGAGTGTCTATCTGCTTTAATCCCCAAAACAAAAAAAGTGCTGTTATAGCCAAACAACAAGCGCCAATAATTTTTTTGATATTTTTTTGTGTCAGCAGATAAATGAAACATATACAGATCAAAGGTAGCATCGCCCAAATAATCATAAAAAAACATGATCTTCTATACATAATGCCCATAGTCAATTGCATGAATGCAACTGCAATCTCTATTATGTTGATTTCATTGCTCATCAGGTTATCCACAACCAGTAAAATTCCCGCTACCAAAAGTATGCCAGCTACTTTTGTAAATTGTAGTTGTGTATAGAAAAAGTAAGAAAAACCTGCACCAACAAAAAGAACTATGATTTTTTTAATGGCGTTCTTATTTATGTTTCGTAATAATACATACTCGATAAAAACATTGGCAAAAAAAATGCTCACGACTTCTAAAAGTGGATACCACGGAATTACCGCAGATATGTTCCATAAAAACTTCAACAAATAACCTATAACAATATTGATATAAATTAAATGTTCCTCTCCCATATTAGCAATGGTTGCCATTGACAAATCATCATTTGTTTCATATCGAATCTGAAAACACAAGAGGATAATACTGAGGAAGCAGACATTATATAGTAACGACACAATGAGACTTTTTCTATTTTCTTCTGGGCAATTCTTTCTTCCTTGTTTCTCCCAAACAGAATTATTTATGGTGAAACCACTTGCTATTATCTTTCTATTTAAACATTTTCCCATATACTTAAGACCTTTTGATTGCACTGCACCGATTTGTCAATACACCTGCATATCTTTGATAAAAGTTTTATCGTCCCACATCATATATCTCTGTAATCAGTTTTTCCCATATACCAGCCTCATTTAAAAAGTGTTCAATAATATCTCGTACTGCACCTTCCCCACCTTTAACAGGGCTAACATAATCCGCTATATTTTTAATCTCCTGGCAACTATTACATGGACAAGCAATAAATCCACACAATTGCATTGGCGCCAGATCATTTAAATCATCCCCTATATATCCAATATTTTCTCCGTTAAGATGATGTTTTTCTATAAATTCTGTTAGAAACTCCTTTTTGTTTCTAACATTCTGATACAGATAATCAACCTTCAACTCCTCCATTCGCCGCTGGGTTGCCGCACACTCTCTCCCTGTCAAAACCATTATTTCTATTCCCGATTTTTTTGCTGCAAAAAATCCAGCTGCATCCTTGGTGCAGAACTTTTTCAGTTCATTTCCGTTTTGATCATAATAAATCCCCGCATCAGTCATCGTTCCATCAACATCTATGACTAATAATTGGATTTTTCCTCCTTTACTCATAAAGCGACCTCGTTATAAAATTAACTTTCATTCCAATTCGGTGAATGGCATTGTGTACTGCCACGTTATAATTTCCTGATCTCTCTGCTGTACTTCTCAAAGATGTCTTGTAGTAATTGCGTTCTCCTTCTACATAGCCATCTGCTCCCGCTACGGCAATTTCTGATACTCCTATATCCTTTAACAATTTGATTAACATAACCATACTATTACATCCTTGATCAAACGAACTCGAAAGGACATTATAATTTAATTTAATCGCCTTTTTATCCGTTTCAATATTAGATGTTATGATAAGGTTTGCCGCAGTATCTGCTGCCTGTGAAAAACGTTTTGAATTACTAAAGAAAATATAATCCGCTTCAAAATCTTCCGGCACAAAGTTGACTGCTATCGTTACCACTTGTTCCTTTGCAATATAATCGCTTATATAATTCTTTTCAGAACGAATAGAACTTCCCGGTGCCAATACCAAAATCTTTTTTTCCCTCAAAATATGCTGTAAATATTGGAAATCCTCTTTATCATCAATTACTTGATTTTTATATTCATTATATTTTAACTCAGCATACTCTTCATCAAATGCGGTTGCCTTACTTCTATCATAGCCAGCAAGAATGTGATCCATATCTCTATGCGTCAAGTCTCCCTTTTGTAAGTAGTATTCTGCATAATTACGATGAACATTAAATCTCGCTGACAAAAAATAGGCCGGTGTATAGCCCCACTCTGTCTTACCTTTTATCGGTGCAATATACTCTTGTATGGCATCTAGTAAAAAGTCAATATCATATACCTTATCCATATACTCATTACAATAATCTGCAATCAGTTCTATCGGCAGATTTCCCGGTATTCTTCCCATCCCCATCAAACTTCCATCAATGGCAACCGGTCTTGCCAAATGCTTATCAACAAATTTTTGCGCCAAACTACAACTAAGTGCCATATTTTCATGTAAATGAAGCGCTACACGAATATTTTTGTCCAGATTATTATCGACCAAACTTACTATTCTATCTAAGTCTCTTCTTTTCATGCTTCCAAACGTATCAACGATTGAAAACTGATAAGGCTGGATTTTATTAACCTGTTCAATAATCCATAATATCTTTTCATCTGTATATCCCATAATATTAATTGGATTGATTGACAGTTTATACCCCTTATCTTTGACCGTTTGTGCAAATCCCATGCCTTCTACGATATCATAATCATGAGCCGTTACACGAATCATTTCAATTCCCGTTCCAGAATATTCACTCAGTTTATTGATGTCATAATTACTTTGCATCGCCATGGCTGTATATACAGTATTACCCGGATTTTTAGGCAACAGCCTATTTAATTCTTCAATAGTATTGCACACTGTAACATCTTCATCATAATTGTCCACATTTCGTAAGAAGCCAACCTCCACGAAGTCCATCTTCGCCTTTGTCAAAAAACGAATGATTGCCCTTGCCTGATGATATCCCCAGTGCCAATCATTAATATACCCTCCATCCCGGAGCGTACAATCTAATAACTTTAAATCATTATGCATCATATGCTTCTCTCTCACTAATTATTGTTCTAACTAATTCCAAATCTTTCGGGGTGTCTACTGATACAGTTTTATATGTTGATTGTATTGCCTTTACTGTGATTCCATTTTCTACAAACCGCATCAGATCATTTTCTTCTGCAATTTCCAAAACCGATTTGGCAGTTTCGTCATAAAATTGTAATGCTTTCTTTGAAAAAAGTTGTATACCAGTCACTTTTTCATAATCAAAATCTAATGTTCCCTTTGGATATGGGATTGGACTACGAGAGATCATTAAAACATCTCGCTTAGCATTTGTAACACATTTTTGGTTACTAAAATCAATGACTTCAGATGGTTTATCAATTATGTTAGTCAATACCGCCACATAATACTCCTTTAACTTCTCAGGAATAATTAATGAGAAACTTTCATAATTGATCAATGGCTCATCCCCCATCAACATCAAATATAGATCCGCATCAATCATCGTTGATACTTCATACAAACGTGATGTCGGTGTATCATGATCATTTCTCGTCATAACTACATTGATATGCCACTTTTCGCATTCTTTATATATCCTCTTGTCATCTGTAGCAACAACAACGTCGTAAAGATCCTTACTCTTGATGGCAGCCTGATATACCCACCAAATCATTGGTTTTCCGCAAATATCAGCCAATGGTTTCCCCGGCATTCTTCCTGATGCATATCGAGCCGGGATTACTCCTAATACTTTCATATTTATCCTCCTTACCTCTATAAATTAATGACCTCATAGAAATTTTGTGCAAACGTCTCTCCAAATTCCACTACTTCGTTATCAGTAAGTGGTTTATAATTTGAATTGCTACTCAAACTGTCCTCATATAGCCCTGCAAACGTAATAATCTTGCATTTCAAATTATACGCTTTCATATACATGATAATCGCACTTGGCGTTACTATTAAAATATCTTTTCCCTTCAAATACGATAATAATGCCTCCGCTGGGATTGCATTATCAATTTCCTGCACATTGATCTTTTCTGAGAATTCATATTTGCCGCACTCACGTGGATGCTTCTTTAAGATAATATTGCTATATTTCTTGTTAATATAATCCTCTAATTTTTTTTGATATTTATCCGTCTCCGGCACATAATCTTCTAATGGTCGGGTAAATAACACAGCATCAGCCGCATCTAAATCATAATTTTCAAGCGCCGGATACATCCTTCTTAAGATTTCTTGAAACAGTTTCCAATCTGTTCCCTGTTCTGCATATAATTGCCGCATTTCTTTATATTTTCTATATTTCATTTTATCAGGCTGGCTGCAATATTTAATGCAGAACCTATCTGCATCAAAAGCAAACCATCCCGGACTACAATATCCCATCCTAGCCAAAATGAAGCCCTGCCACATATATGTCGAAAATAATTTTGTTTTAGGTATCCATCTAGGACGGATGCTATAGTCATTTATACCATCTTCCAATATAACGACTTCCTTCTCCTCGCCCAGTACAACACACGCCCCAGATATGATGCCCACATCTGCAATGACAACAATTTCATCATATTCCGACAAATCCACGTATTGGTTTAGCATTTTTTTACAAAAATCCTTTTGTTTTCCCAATATACAATTCACAAACATCTGAGCAACGATTACACATTTTTTCTTTGCTTCCATGACCGAAAAATCATTATCGCTCCGATAAACATGTTCAAAGATTCCAGTGTCTTCACAGAATGAATGCATATATTCCCCTCTTCCTCCATTGGGTAAACTTAATGCATCCCACTTTTTCTGTTTTCCATGATTACAATAATACCACACAAATTGATATAAATTATGCGGGTCATATATTACCGCCAAGCCCTTACTCATTTTATGCCTCTCTATTGCCCAAAAAACTTTTCCACTCTCTTTTGTAGCGCAACATATATATTACGAACATAACAAATAATACGATTAAAACAACATAACGTCCCAGTATATGATTTACCAACAATGAATAAATCGTTGCAATAACAATCAAGTACGCTATAAAACTAGCAAAAAATCTGTTCGCATACAATCTTTTTGCCTGCATATTTGCAATCATTTTCGTTATAGCAAAAATCACTCCATATGCAACAACGGTTGTATAACATGCCGCCACTGCACCAAATCGCGGGATTAACAGTACATTTAATATAATATTAATGATCGCCCCACCCAACACACTTGCTGACAACCATAGATTTTTTTTATAAAATAACAATATTTCTGTGTAAAATCGATACAGCACCATCATACAGGCGCTTAATACAAACGGAACAATATATTCATATTTCCAATAGTCTCTCGGGGCAATGATTCTTACTATTTCTGGTCCTGCCAAAATTAAGACACTTGCCAGAATAGCAATTATGACCAAATACCATTTTTGCAAAATATACGTCTCAGATGTATCTTTCTTGTCTAATTTTCTAAATATCCATGCCTGACGCACTGGTGCTACCGCTTGGTCAACAGCCATCAAAGCGTACCCCAAATAGTAAATAACCGAATAAACCGCCGTTTCCTCTGCACCACAAAGATTGGTAATCATTACCTTATCACATTGTTGCATCAACATATATGATATTGACATGATAATTGTGGGTAATGCAATTCCTAAAGCATACTTCCAATAATCTAGGACTATAAGTTTGCCTTCACACTTCATGATTTCGATATATGCTATGGCTGCTATTACTCCAACGCCCAACACACTTCCAATAATCCTTGCTTCATATGACATATCAGGAAACACTAAAACAAAAATTAAGGCTACTAAAAATTGCAATGCATACGGTAATGCCAAAAGCCATTTTTTAGTCTTATAGTCGTTTTCCATATTGGCAGAATACATCCGATAATTAATCAGGAAAAAACCATAAGAATGCAACGCCCCCATGATGACCGTAAAACTTGAGAATTGGTGCGTTACTGCACAGCCAACTATCAAGGCGATCAGCAACATAATAACCATAATAATGGTAGATAAAATCAATACCGATTTTCGAAATTCCTTAATTTCATTCTTTTTATCTATATACGCATTATTTAAGGCATAGAAAAGGTTTGCTCCTATCAGCACCGTAAAAATTGAAACATATGCATAATAGGTACTGTAATTCCCGTAATCAGCCTGACTCATCAAGCGAGTAAAAACAATAATCCCCAGAAATGTCATGCCTTGACCAATAACAGTCGCTATAAAATACACCACAGATGCCTTTACGAATGGATTGATCTTTTTTTCTCTCAATATCTAAACCTTTCTATTACTTCAAACACTGTATTAGTCGATGTATCGACTCGAAAAATACTCTCTAAACGTATATGGGTTATCCTCTAAATCCTCTGGCAATTTTTCAGCAATATCGCACAGTTTCTTATAATCCATATCTCGTTGATCCACCTCACTATATGCTAAAATAAGTCGCAGTGGGTCTACATTCTTCTCATTACAACACTTGTAAATATCCTTAATATAACTGGAATGAAAGCCTGCGTATCCACAAATCAAATCCAGCGGATTTTGTACCTTGCCATCCGTAATATCTCGCAGTGAAACATAACCATATTCCAATAAGCGCGGGATATCTACGTCAAGATCATATCCTTTTTTCTTCAATGCCATTATCGTCATTTCTGTAGATGCATTTCCCAAACTCCGTCCCAGTCCCTGCATAGACGTATCGATCATATCGAATCCAAGATCTGCACAATATATACTATTTGAGACAGCAAGCCCTAAATTATTATGCCCGTGAAATCCCAATTTCACATTTGTTAATTTTCTTGTTTCCTCATAATAGCGTCTCAATTCATCCGGCAGCATACTGCCCGCCGAATCTACGATATACACACATTCAGCCCCTTGCTCGTGTGCCCACAATGCATTTTTTGCAAATTCTTCCGGCGATACAATATATGTCTTCATATAATTGACCATTATTATCAAGCCCAGGTTTTTTGCATGCTTGATAAATTCGCCTGCTTGTTCCGGCATATTTGCATTAACACCGATACGTACGAAATCGCACCCACCTTGCCTTGCCATATCCAAATCTTCCAGACGCGCTATACCCGGAATACAGAAAAATCCTATTTTTGATTTTCCTACAACTGACTTTGCTGCTTTTAAATACTCTTCATCCGAATGCAAAGCATAGCCATGTTCCTGAGAACTTGCATTCAGTCCCTGTCCATGCCCTATTTCTATATATTCAATATTTAATTTTTCTAATCTTGAACAAATATGCTCAACATCTTTACACGTAAATCGAAAATCAACTGCATAACTGCCATCGCGGATTGTTGTATCAAGTATTTTCATAATTTCTAAATTAATGACTCCACTACAGAAATAATATAGCGGATATCCTCCTCATCATATCTTTGATCTACAGGAAGAAATATTGTATTCTTCGTCAGATCATACTCCCATGTTTCTTTATATTTTTCATCGCCGCATTGATCCCATAAAGTTGGCACAAAAATTTTATTCTCAATCAATTTCTTTTTTATGTTTTTTCCTATGTTTAATGGATAAATATAGGGTATACTCTCTGGCTCAACGGAAATACGATTGATTTTTCTAAATCTCTCCTCATATACCTGTGCATTCATTCGCCGTCGTTGCTTTACACTTTCATAATCAATACTCTGCATGATTGCATCCGCCAAAAGAGACATTCCTTCATATCGTTCTGCAATATATTGATCCATCTTCTTTTTTCCCTGATAACAGGCATTGGTTCCTTCTTCCAGACAAGTCAATAAATATCCCGCTTGCTTGGCATTACACACAAGGCGTGGCTGACTAGCAATAACAGCGTTTGTTATAAGATAAGCCCCATCCGGAACACCAAAAAACTTTCTACATGAATATATATAATTGTCTCCTACATTGGGTTTGTGATAAAAGGAATGACAATTATCAACAATATAATGCTGCTCTGGATGCTCACTGATATACTTATCTACCTTGGTATCCATTACTCCAAAATAATCAACAATGTAAATCCAGTCTTCTTCCTCGGCTCGTTCTATGATCGGAAGTAGATTATCATCTATTGAGTAATACTCAACCTCCAAGTCATGCCTTTCAATTTCCCTACATACATTTGGGCATAAGTAAAAAGGAACGAATATTTTCTGTATATGTTCCTTTTCTATCAATATATCAATTCCTACTTTTGCCGAGTTATATTTCAGCAAATTATATTTATCTTCCGAATAATACGCTTGTCCTTGTTTTAATTCTAATGGTTGAAATCCACCATATGAACTATGCTTTCTTTTCACCATCTACTTCCTCTTCGAAATTAATCTTATCTCTGATAACATATTGTGGTGCCTGATTAAGCGCTATATATGTCTGCCCTATATACTCGCCAAATATTCCCAACATGACAAACAAAATACCAAATAGTATTAAAATCACAGCCATCATTGAACTATAACCAGCACTTATCGCCGGATCAATTAATTTGCGAACAATCGTCACTATGCCGCAAATCAGCCCCATAAATCCTACAAATAAGCCCAAAAACATCGTAACTCGTAATGGTTTCGCCGAAAAAGTTGTAAAGCCATTTAAGAAAAGTTCTACCATCTTTTTTAGGTTATATCCTGATTTGCCTCGAAGGCGTTCATTTTTCTTCACATCAACATTGCATACATTTCTTGTACTTCTCAGGATTAAACCGCCCAAATAAGGATGTGAGTTAGGATACTTGCACATCTCATCCACTACAAATCTCTTTACCAGCCAAAAGGTTGTTAAAACAACCCCCTTCGGTTTATCAATAAGCCAGGATTGCATACTTTCATTCATGAACGTTCCAAATTTTCTGAACCAAGAACGCTTTTCATGTTCAATAAACCTTGCTTCGACCGCATCATATCCTTCATCAATTTTTTCAAACAAACGCGGTAATTCTGAAAATGGCGTCTGCCCATCATCATCACCGCACACCACGTAGTCACCTTTAGCGTGATTTAATGCTGCCATTACAGCCGACGGTTGTCCAAAATTGCGTGCAAGATTGATGCCTTTAACATGTGTATTTCCAGTAGCAATCTCACATATTTTTGGGTAGGTTGTCCCATTTGGCGAGCAATCATTTACCAGAATAATCTCATATTCATATTGTGATAATTTCTGGCACATAACATCTTCTATTTGAGATACAACATCCTCTAAGGTATTTGTAGAATTGTAACACGGGATCACAAAACTCACTAATTCTCTTTTCACCCTTTTTGCTCCTCAAAAGTCACATATACATTATTCAAAATGTCTTGTGCTAATTTCTGTGCTTCATCATAGGAATCTGCCCCTACAATGAAATGCCCCGGTCTCAATCGTCCATACTTTGGATTCTCTAATCGATCTCCTTCATGGATCTCCAACTGATAATCAAGGACGTTCGCATGTTGTGCTAAATATTCTTTCCCATGTACTTTCTGTACAATTCCCTCTCCAAAATCAAAGAAGCGCATAACAACACATCGCTGTTCTGGCAAATGTAACTGATCCAATGCCTTCTGATCAACACTCTGCCCCAATGCTTCTTTTATCAGATACTCATAATTATCAACGCCTGACATATATGGTACGATTTTCCCTGAAAGGTTGCTTCCGCCTCCCCTTGCGCCAGCCTCTATCAAATAAAACTTACCTTTATAAAATTTGTATTCTGAATGAGTCAATCCCATCGGCAGACCAATGCTTTCAACCAGTGCCTTATTCGTGTTCCGTAATAATTCATAATCATATACCGGATGACTATATGTATATGTCTGTACTTTAGAAACATTCGGATTTTCTTTATACATTTCCTTTATTGAAATACATAAAGGATAATGTGTTCCATTCACTACAAGTCCATCAATGGTAAACTCATCTCCGCCAATATATTCCTCAGCAAGAATTTCTTTTCGTCGATTTGAATATGACATTGTATCATCAAATTTATCTCTCAATTTTTTTTCGTCTGTAATTGTATAGACACCTCGACTAGATTGGCTGTCAATTGGCTTTATGATAATTTTCTTGTGTTTGTTCAGCATTTCTAATGCATCATCCAGCGTTTTACAAATTTTAAAATCCGGCACTGGCAGACCTGCTTCTTTGCATCTCTGACGCATCAGTGTTTTATCTGTAAAAATATCTGCCTTGTCTGTACCGATGCCTCGTAAGCCCATTTTTTCATTTACATAAGCAACGGTTGGTACTGCTATATCACTCTGATCAGAGATCACCGCATCCGGCTGATATTTCTGCGCAATTTGAAGATTTTTTTCCTTATCTAACACATTTGCCACTTCACATGCATCCGCATAAGGAAAGGCTGGTGAATCCTCGTATAAATTAGAGCAAATAACATAATGCCCCATCTGTTTTGCCTTTTTGATAAGTTCAATTTGCCAATCTCCACCGGCTATAACCATAATTTTACTCATATAATTCCTCTCAGTTCTGATAAAATGCAGATATCAACTCAATCACTTTATCTATTTCATTCTCTTTCAAGCCATAATACATTGGTAACCTCATAAGTCTTTCACTTTCCTTGGTCGTGTACTTATCTTGTCCCACAAATTGACCAAACTTTCTGCCTGCCGGTGCACTGTGCAGCGGAATATAATGGAACACTGCTCCAACGCCATGGTTTTTTAAATACTCGATCAGTTTTGTTCTCTCTTCCAAGTCCTTCGCCTTAATATAAAACATATGTGCATTATGTATACATTCCTCCGGAACATATGGTAACTCAATATATCCCGCCTCTGCCAACGGCTTCAGCATTTCATAATACTGATTCCAACTGTTCATGCGATCATCATAAATTTCCTGCGCCTTCTCCAACTGCGCCCAGAGATATGCTGCATTGAGTTCACTTGGCAGATAAGACGAGCCTGCATCTACCCATGTATATTTATCAATCTGCCCACGGAAGAACTTGCTTCGGTTCGTTCCTTTTTCACGTACAATTTCTGCTCGGTCTATATAATCTGGATTTTTGATTAATAAAAGTCCACCTTCACCCATGCTATAATTCTTTGTTTCATGGAAACTATAACATCCAAAATCACCAATCGTCCCAAGAGCTTTCCCTTTATATGTACTCATGACACCTTGCGCTGCATCTTCTATAACCAACAAATTATGTCTACGCGCGATATCCATGATCGTATCCATCTCACAGGAAACTCCCGCATAATGAACCGGCACAATTGCCCTTGTCTTTTTGGTAATCGCATCCTCGATCAATTTTTCATCTATATTCATTGTATCCGGTCGGATATCTACAAATTTCACTCTAGCGCCACGCAAAACAAAGGCGTCTGCTGTCGATACAAAAGTATACGACGGCATGATGACTTCATCCCCCGGCTGAATATCTGCCAGAATCGCTGCCATCTCCATCGCATGTGTACAAGAAGTCGTCAGTAACGCCTTTTCTGTTCCTGTAGTATCTTCAAACCACTTTGCACATCTTTTGCAAAAAGGTCCATCACCGCATATTTTATGATTGCCAATCGCCTCGGCAATATATTTTTCTTCGTCTCCCACATGAGGCGGTACATTAAAATTAATCATAATTTTCTCTCTTTCAGGGTAAACTGACCTCATTGAAAACCAATAAGGTCATATCTACTATACTATTATTGTCGTATTTTGTCTAGTTTGAAAAAATCAGCTAACAATGGAGTTTCCATGATGTCTGATTTCCCTTTTCTAATGTAATATTCACAAAAAATAAGGAGTGCCATATCATTATGGACACACCCTATAAAAACTATCGCTTTTCAATTGTGCTTATATTATAGCATTCTCTTTCAAATTATCAACAATTTTTCGTATAAAATCATATTGTTTATGAATTACATAGCATTTCCACAATTTCTCTTTTCTGCTCCATTCTGGGATGTACGTAGCGATCCATGGTGATTTTGATAGAACTATGCCCAAGTATTTCACTGACGCATTTATAATCACCGCCATTTTCAACACACCTTGTAGCAAATGTGTGTCTGAGGCAGTGGAAATTACGGTAGGGAATTTCTAGCCTATTCAAAATCTTTTCATATATAGAAGGTACTCTTATCTACACAGACCCAATTGATGAACTGTTTCATTGTGATATTGGGGAACTACCATACCGTTCCTTACGTTTCAAATGGCTACTTTCGCTATCTTGCATCACACTTCTTTTTCTCATAATTTATCACCAATATATTTTTGGTGATAAATTATTTATGTTTACAGACATAGGATTTGATACGATTTCCATTATTCATCCCTTTGCAGCCGCAGCCGCAGATAGCCATATCGGAAGCCTGAATGACTATTCCTTTCAATCGGGACTGGGTGGTGGTTTATACACTCTGCTGATTTCCTATCTCAATCCAGCGCAAATATTGACCTATATTGTGCCATCAGCCCTGCTTCCCTATACATATATACTGAGTATGTATATTTCCACTATGCTTGCAGGTATTTACGGTTATCGCATTGGTAACATTTTTACTAAAAACAATATGCTATGTACCATTGCTTCAATACTTTTTGCCTACTCCGGATATATCAGTCTTTGGGGACAGCAGCCTCTTTTCGGCAGTGCTTATAGTTTAATGATTATTTACACTTACTATTTATTAAAATGTAAGTTTGAAGATTTACGCGAGGAGTTAAAACTCCTGCTTTCTCTTTGCCTCATTTCTTTGACCGGTTATTATTTCTTATATATGGCAGGGATTTTTTCCGCACTTTACCTACTTATCTACGGATTATATAAGAAGGAAAATGCACGAACGATTGTCCGAAAACTGCTACACCTACTGCGAGCAGGGTTGCTTACTGTCTTATTGTGCGCTTTCTCTCTACTTCCTAATCTCTATACCTTTACGCAGAGTACAAGATCCACCAATATCTCTTCTAATGTCGCAGTGAATTTCCTATATGACATCAAATATTTAATCACTGACAGCGCAAGACTCTTATCTAGCAACCTTTTGCGCATTGGTAACGATTATACTGGGGCATACAATTACTATGAAGGTACAATCCTCTGGTGCTCCCTTCTGTCGATCATGATGCTGATTTTCTGTCTGTTCTTTCGGGGGAACCATAAAAAACGCATCATTTTTTTGCTATGCACTTTAACGCTGCTCTTTCCGATCGTCACAAAACTCTTTACGTTTGATGCAACCAAGCAGCGCTGGACTTTTGTCTATATCATAGCGCTAATCTGCCTATGTATTTACACATTAGATGATATTACAGAATATGTCGACCATATTCCTCTCAAACGCTGGCTGCTCATCAGCGATGTGATTATTTTACTTTTACTTGCACTTGTATTCGGATTTTCCGTGACCGGACAGATAGCGATTAGCAAACGCGCTTTTGTAAAGGTAATCTTTATCCTATTTTTGTACAATATGGTTTTTATCGCAATGGTCAAGAAAAGCCGGCAATTTGCAGCCCTCAGTTTATTGCTCGTGGTCTGCCTTGATATTGCACTAGAGACTTATCCGATTACTAATACCAGAACCGCCATTATCAAGGAGAACTATGAAACATCTCTGTATAATGACGGGACAAAAGAGGCTGCTGCTGACATACAAAGTAAAGACCTCGGGCTCTACCGTATCACCATGCACTTTCCCATGACGGTTACGATAAGCTGAGTCCTGAACAGAAAGCATATGCTATGACTTCCGGCTTTTATCTGACAAAGTCTGAAAATGAGTCTGAGTTGCTCTCACAATATGCTACCATTGACACGTCTTCCCTTTGTGTAGAACAAGCCAATCTCGCATTGGAACAACTGCAAAAAGAATCCTTATATGATATATCCTATGTCGACCATGAACTAAGCGGAAAGATTAATAATACCGAGATAGCCGATGCCATGTTATGCCTCCCTATCTTTTATGATAATCGTTGGTCTACCTATATCGATGGGCAAAAAGTCACAGCATACAATATTAACGGTGGTTTGACAGGCATAAGCATCAGCCCCGGTGAGCATGATGTACGTTTGGCCTACAGTGACCCTATGATATATGTCAGCATCTGCATCAGCGGGCTTGCGCTCATGGGCATGGCTCTTTATCTTCTGCTATACCGCAAACGCAATTTTTCACGCAACGAACGCCAAAAACTGTACCGCTGCACAGCCGTTATTCTTATCCCTTGTATGATACTGGTGATTCTGCTTTATGAGCGACATACCGGGGAAGATAACAGTATTCGAAAGCGTCTTGCTTCCGGAGAAACGATCATCACACAATATGGCTATGACAGCACCACTGCAACGCAATTTAGTTTTTGGACGGTTGAAACAGCAGACTCCTTTTCCATCATTGACGGCGGTATACCAGCTATGGCTGACCTTGTTCGCACAGTTATAAAGGAACATAATAACCATGTGGATAATTGGATTATTACGCACCCACACACAGATCATATGGGAGCCTTTAATCGTATCATGCAGGATGACGCCGTCTCGATCACAATCGACCATCTGTATACAGTGGAATTTCCATTAGAAGTTTATGAACAGATTGCACGTGATGTTGACGATATTGACACCTACTATACTTTTTTAGATACCACGCAAACACTGAAGGATAAGAATATATTATCTGTCGAATATCTACACGAGGGAGACACCCTGCATCTGGGAGACAGCCAGTTGAAGGTATATAGCGAATACACGCCTGAGATTATAGAACGAAATCTTGATTTGCCGAACAGTAGTTCTCTCATTTTCAAAATATCCGGGAAAAACAAAGTATGTTATTTTTTGCTGATTTTGAAGATGCCGAATTGGCTGACAAACTGTATGAAAAATACGGACACGAACTGGACGCCCTACACCGAAAACCTATCCCAATACTCCTGAAAATCCACTCTTTTATATAATGTATACAATCCATCCTGACTCAGTTCATCATACAATTTTAGAAAGTTTTGATTTTGATAAAACTTTTCATACATATGCTCGCGACATTCCAATACAATTAACTGTCCTCCAACAACGCGTGCTGCTGTGCTAATTGAGTGATAACATTCATTCAATATCGTCACACCATCCATATCTTCATGACTATATGCATCATTCCGCCCCAGTTGTCCTATCAAATAGGCAGACATAGAATTCATCTGATCTCTTCCTGGCTGTCCCCCTAAAACCTTTCTCCTTTTCTTCTTGGATAACTGATTGATATCCAGCGACTTCATTGCAATCGTGTAATATGCAACAATCTGAAATTCACCTTGCTGCAACAGCACCTTATCTACCAAAAGAAATGTTTTGCCATATTGAGAATTTTCATATAAAATTGATTTATTAATCAAAAAATTCTCTAAATCAACTTCATGTTGACAAGAGAATTTTTTGAATGCATCTTCAACTTGGCTTCTATCTACTCCTGTAGATAAAACATCTCCCAATGATACTACTATATACTATATACTATATACTATATACTATATACTATATACTCTATCATTTTCTCTCTACTTTCGTAATGCCGCCAATAACTGCCCTCTGAGTTCCTTACTCTGATGTATAGATTCGCTCTGGGAGACAAATGTTCTAGGAAGTGTTGCCCGAACAGGCTGTTCAAACGACTTTACAAAATCTTCTGCCTTTTCACGTTTCACTGTAAACTGTTTATCAAATGATACAGTTGCCATAAAACCATCTCCTTTCTTGTTTCTAATATTATACTCTAATTTTCCACTTCCATGCAACCATAAGATGTGGGTATACAAACCACGTTTGTTCATATATACGAGAATTTGCAAGATATAGTATATAGTAATGTATATCAGCATATCTCATCTCTCTTCCACGCCTCTGCTTTTGTTTTCAATGGTATCAAAAGCATCAATTTCGAAATGACAAAATCTCTACAGAAGCAAAAGATTATCTCGCTTTCAATGGTACAATTTGAGTTTTGGTTTTAATTGTCGTTTGATTATTATTCCAACTCGCATAAATAAGGACAGGTTGTTTATATTCGTATAACTGTTTTCTCATTTCTTTAAATAAATCTTTTGTTTCAAAATAAACTAAAAGCATAAAATGATTTCCTTCATACGGAAAGCGGAACCTTATAAAATTCTTCTCTGAATCATAACTATAATAAGAACACTCAACAAGTTTGATGCCCGAAATATACTTGGTATATAGGTAAGAAGTTTTTCGTCCCGCGAGAATATATTTGACCATAATTCCATTAATTTTATCATCATCATCATTCTCAATACATATCGCATACAATTGGCGTATTGTATGTATATATAATTGTCGCTTCTCTTCATCTGCAGATCGCGCCACACTGTATATAGATCTTTTTTTCACAAATCCTCGTCTGCCTTCTGATTTTTGTATATTATTCAATAATGATTCTGGCGAGAAATCTGATGTGTCATAATTTTCTTTATCTCCTGTATCCGTCAAAACCACATTATACCAGCATCTCTCCACATGATCGCTACTAGGAAGTTTGACGAAATGTGTTCTTATCTTGTTGGAGTTGAATGCTGATACTGTAAATTTACAGTTGCATTTTGGATTTGGGCAATAGAAAATATGATCTTGTTCTTCAGGACGAACGTCCGCAGCATATCTCTTATTAATATGTTCCTCTTCATTATATGCTATAAATGACATCTTATTTCTAGCTCCTTATACCTTCTCTATTTTCTTATAGTTCTTCACAAGTATGCCCCAACAAATACGTCGCCGATGTCTCTCTCTCCGAAAAACATCCACGATCTCCAAAGACAATAAACGCATCTTTGGCTCGTGACACGGCAACATTCATCATACTTTCATCCTTATCAATAAAATAACAGTTTTCTCCACTTCCATAGACTGTAGAAAACAAGATAATCCTTCTTTCTGCCCCCTGAAAGGTATGCACAGTTCCCACAGAAATATTTGACATTTGTTTGGCCAATGGTGAGTTCATCAATTCTTTTTTTATCAAAAATGCCTGTCCCTTAAAGGGCGTAATAATTCCAATTACGTCTTTACTTTCCATTTTTCCCGCATCAATATCTTGCTGATATTCTGTAATAAGCAAAGTATAGTTATGGGTCAGCCAAGTGACTAGAGCCTCCGCTTCCGCTCTATTCTCTCTACTCCCCCCAATCTTGTGTGAATACTCAACAGATACCTGATAATGTCCCATTGGAGGAAGCAATTTCTTCTTTCCGGCCTCATAGGCACTTCCTCGTTTAGGTTGTAGCCTTCCTTTATAAACTAGTTTATTGCAATATGAAATTATCTCATCGTAACATCTCCGATGCTCATTCAAAAACATACCATGTTCGTATTTGTTATAAGCACATGATAATGCTGCAACCTTCATAATGTTTGATTGAGAACAATTTAAACCATTATTCTCTAATTGTTCAAACTGTCTCTCTTCAGCAATCACCCCATAAATCATAGCCATAGTCTTATCTATTCCCCGCGTCACACCCCAAACAGGAGATATCTGATGTTCATCGCCCACAACTAACGCTTTTTTTGCAAGCGAAAAATTCCCTGCAATCATCTCCGGTGAAATTTGACCAGCTTCATCTACAATCAGAAGATCTATGTAATTATACAGATACTGTCCACCATATACCTGGAATTGCTTGGGTAGCATAAATGTCGTCATAACCATACATGGAGCAATCATCGCCATCCTATGATAATATTCGTCTAGAACTTTTTCGAAAGTAGTAGGAATTTGCTTAACTGTTATAGTCGTATCACGTAACAACCATTCTCCCTCATAATAGTGCGCTGCCATCCAGAATTCCTTATAACGGATTTTATCAATCAGTTCATTCAGATCTGTTGGTGTAAATTGATTCCAAATAAATTTCTGTTCTTGCTTTACATCAAATGAATAGATATCTGCTAGTTTTTGATTGATTTCCTCCATCTGTTTCGTTGTGCTCTCCATTAATTCTTGAGCACTGCTTATCGCCTCTTCAAATTGATTGATCTGTTCACATGTCAGTCGATATTCCATATCATATTCCGACAATTTTGCTTGATACTGTTTTTGCACATCATGATACGTCACACTATCTTGTAGTATTTGGCACTCGTCTAAAAGAGAAAAGGTTGATACATATGCTGCTTCTCGATTCTTACTCCATGGTAAAAATGGAAAAATTCTCACCCACAACGGTAGCATTTGGTAACTTTGTTGCCATTCCAAATATCGTTTTTTACATACTTCTGCGTCTTTACTGATCAATTCCTGTTTTTGCAGGAACATTTCCTTCTGTTGTTGGTCCTCCTGTATCCGTTCTTGCAACGATTTTAGATAAGCACCCCCTTCTTGATTTCCCATAGCCTCAAACAACTGATGCGTCATATTCAATATTTGCTTCCGTTCTTGATCTATATCGTTTAAATGTTGATAGACTTTCTCCACACATCGTTCTAAGTCAACTTCTTCCTGTCCAAAATAAACTTTAAACTCCTGACAGTATTTTTCCTTAGAACTTCTTCTATTGCTTTCTGCTTCTATTTTCTGGAAAAATTCTTTCTGACCAACACTAGAACATTGATAACCTATTTCCATGGCATTTTTCATTTTACTTGATGAGGGAAAATAGATAGCAAATTTGTCCGCACCTGTGATCCATTTATGTTCTAGGTTCTTTATCCCTTGATTTTCAATACTTCGAAAAGATTCAATAATATTGGTTACCGGCTGATTGTTCATCGAAGTTGCCACAATAAGTGGTGCATCTTTTTTTCCTAATGCGGCATTTACATACATATCCGCCACTATCGATTGTAGTAGAGTAGTTTTTCCTGTCCCCGGTGGTCCACCAACCGCTAAAATATCCCCCTCTTCCATTTCATTAAAATGATTGATTGCCTCTCTCTGAGATGGTGACAAGGGATATTGTCCATTCATTTGTCCTGCATGTTGCATCATCTTATTTACATCATCATTGGAAATCAGCTGCTTTTTCGGTTCAGTCTTTCCATTTGTCAACTTAGCATATAATTTGTTTTCTTCCTGGTTCTGCAACTCATTGTATAAACTTAATATATGCTTTGTGGCATTGACCATTTTATCCTCAAAGATATAGTATTTATTATCTAATGCAATTTTTTCACCACAACTTTGTACAAAAGCATCATCAAAAGAACTGTGCGTAACAGTTTCATACATAAATATCGCGTATTGGACATATTGTTCCCATGTCTCGATTTCATAACGTGCACTTGTCATCTTTTCTACGTACTCATCATAGGTTGTCATATCGCCAACAGATAATTCAGGGTCAATCATTGGATATAAATATTCTCTAGGAAACCATGGTTCTTTTCCAACATCCGCTCTGGACAATTTTCCTTCTCCGTCTAATTTTGCCGGGACAAAGAAAATGGAATTCAAGTCCTCTATCTTCTCATCTATCCTATCTCCATTTTCATATATGCTTGCTAAAGTTTTAAAGGCAATTATGACATTGATAGTTTGCTTTTGCATCTGCTGGTCTGTTTTACATTTTCCAAATAAATGCTCCAGAACAATATCTCCGACCTCTCCTGTCATTACTTCTTGCTCTGGAATCAAACAAAACTCCCCATCTTTATACTCGCATTTCGGATTTGTTTGTACCGCCACGGCATTTCTAAAATATCTTGTAACCTCTCTCATTCTCTCCCTATGCCCCTCTTCGTCCCTCTCGCACACCATAATTGATATAGTGTAAGTAATACGCCTTCCAGTCACTTCCATAAGTTTTCTGCAAGTCCTGATATCTTGTACGATAATTCTGCACACTAAAATCCACCTTTGCCTGACGTCCTTCGTTCATTCCATACTGGACAAAGTGCTGTAATACTGCGGCATCATCATCTCCATACGCACGATATACATCCGGATTTTTTGATATATAATAACTATAGTCATACACCGCGCTATAATCCACGCCATTCCACAAGGTCAGTCCATTCTGCAGCGTATTGCAACCGGTTCCTCTTCGTCCTTCCCGAGCGCCCCAATTAATATAGTGCACATAGTAATTTTTCAGATCATTTCCATACGCACGGCGCAAATCTGCATACTGCAGACGATAGGATCGTACATCAAATGTACTCTTTGCCTGACGTCCTTCCTTCATTCCCCACTGGACAAAATGCTGTAATACCGCGGCATCATCATCTCCATACGCACGATACACATCCGGATTCTTTGATATATAATAACTATAGTCATACACCGCACTATAATCCACGCCATTCCACAAGGTCAGTCCATTTTGCATAGCATTGCAACCGGTTCCCACTCGGCCCTCCCGGGCTCCCCACTGGATGTAATGCATATAGTAATTCTTAAGATTATTTCCGTATGCGCGACGCAGATCTACATACTGCAGTCGATATGACCTGACATCAAATGTACTTTTTGCCTGGCGCCCTTCGTTCATTCCCCATTGAACAAAATGCTGTAACAGTAGATTTGTATCATAGCCATATGCCTGTTTCAGATCACTGTATCTGCTAGCATAATAAAATGGGTCGAATATACTACTATAGTCAACTCCATTATAAACTGCTGTATAGGAATGATTTTCATTGTTACCCTGCTCCCCTCCAGATTCTTCATTTCCTCCCGGATTCTGACCACCAGAAGAACTACCCGTATTACTATCTGTATTTTCCTTACCATAGTCATACTTACACTCCGGACGATTGACCGTACTCCAGAAAGTCTCCGGTACATGTGACCGGTTATTTTTCCGCAAAGTCTCATCACTTACATTGTAATATGCCAAAGTGCCGGATGTATCCGCCCACGTCGGATCTACAGCATACCAATAATTTCCTATATGGATCTGATTCCATTCGTGCGTTGTGCTTGTCACAATGATCGTTTCAATTCCTGCTCCATTGCACAATAATTCAAATGCTTCTGCATAGCCGGCGCATACACTCTGTCCTCTCATAAAAACGCTATAACAAGACTGATTATAGGATGCACCATCCTTATATATCGTATTGGTTATCACCAATTCATGTGCCTTATACTCCTTGTCCAAAACGCTTGCCTGCGCATTGACCTGACTCATCCAGTTATCGATCACACTCTGAAACTGGTCGGTATAATTCTGGCGTGTTGCACCATCTACAAATTCGTCATAGACATCAACATAGATCGTTCCTGCATTCTCCACACCGGCATAATATTCCCTGACATAATCCTCACCATCCAGGAAATAAAATTGCGGATTAGAATTAACAAAGGCAATCGTTGTATTGATTGCCTCTGTGTCTGTCAAGCCGCTATATGACACACCTTGTGTATATTCACGGCTTGCGTTCATGACAGCAGTCTTTCCATTGATATCCCCTGTCCCAGTCAGATATGCCATACACATCTGATAGAGACCATCATAAAGTTTCTTCTGACTCGCTGTCATTTGGTTGTAATAATAATCTGAGCCATACTTTGCCCAGTAACTGCTGCCTGCATTTCTGGTATAACTCGGCTCATATACATCGGTGTACTCTGAAACGACCTGTTCTGTGACTTGCGGTGCATGGTATCCCTCTGCATTTGTTATTTCATTCGCCGCATAAACCGGCAATGCCTCCAGCGCTGACACGGTCACAAATACCGCACTACATAATACCAGCAACAGTTTCTTCATTCGTTTCATAGGTTTTCTCCTCACTTACTATCGCACACCGCTTCTTCCTTCAATCTGTCCATAAGATATGTAATGCATATAATATGCCGGTAAATTATCACCGTACGCAGACTGCAAGTCCGCATATCTGCTTCGATAAGACTGCACTGCAAACGTTTCCTTTGCACATCTGCCTTCTTTCATTCCATAATTAACAAAATGCTGCAAAACTGCCACATCGTTATTGCCAAAGGCTTTTTTCACATCCACATTATTTGCCACATAATAGTAATAATCATACACCGCAGAATAATCTACACCATTATATATTGTTGTGGCTCCCTGTACTGTCGTGCAGCCCGTTGCAACACGACCTTCCTTTTTGCCGTATCTTATATAATGCTCATAATAGGACTTCAACTGTCCGCCATAAGCATTGCGCAGGTCCGCATATTGCAGGCGATAGGATATCGCGTTAAAGTTGCTGCTTGCCTGCCGTCCCTCATTCATGCCATAGTTGACAAAATGTTGCAGAACTGCAATATCATCATTTGATCCATAGGCATTTTTCACATCTGCATTATTTGCAAGGTAATAGTCACAATTGTAAACCGAAGAATAATCCACGCCATTATACTGTGTCACATAGCCCTGTCGGGAGGTGCAGCCTGTACCTTTTCTATTCTCACGGTACCCATATTTCATATAATGTTTATAATACTTTGGCAGATCATTCCCATATGCTTGACGCAAATCTGCATATTGCAGTTTATAGGAGTTGACATTAAATGATGCACAGCCTTGGCGTCCCTCGTTCATACCATACACTGCAAAATGCGTACAATATTTCTTCAGATCATTTCCATATGCTGCAACCAAATCCTGATTGTTCTTTTTATAATATGTAATATCAAAGATTGGACTTGCGACACGTCCCTCTGCCAGACCATAATTCAAAAAATGGTTTAGAAGTGCCTTTTCATCATATCCGTAAGCTTCTTGCAAATCACCATAGTGATTATAATAGTAGGATGCATCAAAAGCCGCAGAGTAGTCCTCCTTAGACAAACCATAATAATTCGCAATACCTGCGGCATCTGCTAGACCAAGTTGCTGCAATCCACTTTCATTTCCCAAGAAACGCTGGATATCTCCGGCATTTGTCAGATAAGCATGCTCTACGATGATACCCGGAAATCCCAACAATTTACTGTTGTGGTTCACACTATAATAGTCCGTCACACTTCCATCCGGATAGGTGCTTCCATCGTCTGAATTGCGGATCTTGACTCCCGCGTTTGACAGACCGATCCACTGTAATACATTGGCTATGCTCTGTGACAGTGAATGGCTCTCCGCACTCAGATCCGGTCGGTAGCCGCTATTTTGTGCATACACTTCCACACCGGATGTCGCCGCTGACTGTGAGACATTCAGATGCAGGCTGATATAAACATCTGCCCCCATATTAGAAGCCCACACCATACGATAGTAATTATCCATGGTAGATGAAGTTCCGGGATTCGGACATGCATTTGATGATCTGGTCAAATACACATCCACGCCTTGATATTGCTCCAACTCCGCTTTACAATACTGGGCAATCTTTAATGTCAGTTCTTCCTCTTTCAAACCAGAACGGGATGCCCCATGATGTGTACTATCATGTCCCGCATCCAAGACAACTGTCAGTCGTCCCGTATTTGCATATTTTTTGATAGCTGCCTTTTGCAACGCCCAGTCAGCATCACCAAATGCTTCTTCCAACTCCTTGCGCATCTGCGCTGTCGTAGAGTCATCCCCCTCCTTTGCGTGCACTATGCTGCCTGACGGCACATACAAGCAAATGCACATAACAAGAGCAAGCAGTATGGTTATTAATCTTTTTAAAAATTTATCTTTCATCGTCTTTTCTTTGAGAGTTCCTAAATTCCGCTTCTGCCTTCTTTTTTACCGAAGTTCATATAATGCAGATAGTAACTTTTCAGATCATTTCCATATGCGCTTTGTAAATCCGCATAGTTTCCACGATATGCCCCTACATTGAAATCTGCTTTCGCCTGACGCCCCTCTTTCATTCCATAATTCACAAAATGAGCAAGTACTGCCTGGTCATCATTTCCATAAGCATTCTTTATATCGCTGTTATTTGATACATAGTAGTAGTAATCATACACAGCAGAATAATCTACGCCATTATAGACGGTCGTAGCTCCCTGCACAGTGGTACAACCGGTCCCTTTTCGTCCCTCTTTTGCTCCATAATTCATATAATGCAAATAGTAGTTCTTAAGGTTGCTGCCATATGCATTTCGTAGATCCACATACTGTAAGCGATAAGAGTTTGCATTGAAAGTGGATTTTGCCTGTCTGCCTTCCTTCATGCCGTAATTAACAAAATGTGCAAGCACTGCGTTTTCATCATCGCCATAGGCTTTTTTTACATCGACATTATTATTTACATAATAGTTGTAATCATAGACACTGGCGTAGTTAACACCATTATAGACGGTTGTTGCATTTTGCAGCGTAGTACAACCGGTTCCTTTTCGTCCTTCTTTCTGCCCATATTTGATGTAATGTAAGTAGTAATTCTTCCAGTTCTTTCCATATGCACTACGAAGGTCCGCATACTGTAAGCGATAAGACGTTACGTTGAATGAGGCAATCGCCTGACGTCCTTCTGCCATACCATAATTCACAAAATGCTTCAAAATTGTTGCATCATCCGTACCTAATGCATTTTTCACGTCGGCATTGTGCTCCAGATAGTAATAATAGTTATATACGCCAGAATAATCAATGCCATTATAAACCGTTATCGGTCCCTGCATCGTAGTACAACCGGTTCCCTGACGACCCTCTGCCTTTCCATAGAGCATGTAATGCTGATAATATAGAGGCCAGTTCGTGCCATAGACATAGCGAAGATCTCCATATTGCAGATAGTAGGATTTTGGATCAAAGGTAGCGCATCCCTGGCGTCCCTCTGCCATACCATAATGCTTAAAATGGCTCAAAAGAGCTCCGGCATCACTGCCCACTGCACTTACAACATCTGCATTATGTTCTCTATAATATGTAGCATCAAATACTGCGGAATAATCCTGACCGCTGATGGTTCCATCATCATACCAATAGTCTAAATCTACATAGCCAGTGATGCCTGGTACCGTTCCTTGTGAAGAGAATTGGAAGAAATCATATGGCTGTGCATAAGAAGAAGAAACCCACCATGCATAGTCCGTAACCTGCGGTCTCATATAGTTTGCTAACCAAACACGTCCGTTCGCCGCTAGTGATGCTCCGTCAAAACAATTCTCTAAAGTTGATTTATTGGCATATAATGCTCCGGTATAACCATTCACCACGCATTGATTCATAAATGCATTTGCTACAGCCGTTCTTTGTGTTGCATTCTGTCCTGAATTATACAGGCGGCATTCACCTCGATATTGTGATGGGCACCATTCATAATCCATACAGATTGGCAGACTAATGTTATACATATAAATCAAACCTGTCACATAGTTAGCTTCCTGTCTTGCTTCTGCCTCTGTAACTGCTTCTGACCAGAAATACACACCTACACGAAGTCCTGCGGCAAGTGCGCCCTCGATATTCTCCTTGTAGCATTTGTCTGTATAGAATGAACCATCATTATAACGTCCACCAACTTTGACAATAACAAATTCAACACCGGAATTCTTTACTGCATTCCAGTCAATCGTGCCACGATCGTTCTGCCAATGTGACACATCAATTCCTTTACGAATGGCAGTATATCCTTCACGAGGATTCCCTTTTGTATAACCCATGACACTTGAGGAATCATCATCATAAAATCCCTCATCTACCTGTCCTGACATACGATAATCGTTACCATCAAAATGTGCTGCGGCTGCCTTGGTTACCAAGGTGCCAACCTGTCCCAGGAGTGTTGTCATAACCATTGCGCATAACAATACTGCTGCCATGATTCTTTTTTTCCACTTCATCTCTATTGTTCCCCTTTCTCCATTTTTCGTATTGTAACTTTTGAATTCATATCATAAAATCCAACTGTATTTTTCTCTGATACTACCGTAATGTTAATGACATCGTACAATCTATGATATACTACAAATTCTCCATCACGATATCCGGTACAACTGATAGATAGCAGATACTCTCCACCTTGTAGGTTCATATCCTGTGTAAACGTACATGTGTACACATCCCCGGCATATACCACATCCAAATCTTTCTTTTCATACATGGTATTGGTTCCTGTAATCGCCGTTCCCTGTATATTCTTAAAAGTATAAGTAAAGATAGGGTTCTGGATTTCCTGTTCAAATTTCACTTCAGAAATAATAGAGAATTTTGTCCCCTTGTTAATACTATTTGTTATCTCTCCATCTTCATCTCTAACCGCAAAATCAATAATATGCGCTTTTCCATTTCCATACTCATCCACATTAGGATTTATTTCATATTTATTTCTCCACAATGTCTCTTTATCTTTTCCAAGCGTAAACATTGGCTCATTATCCAAACTGTGCTCTGATTCCTCTTCCATAACCATTTCTTGTGTTGTTTCATCAAGGTTCAATTGATTGACAAGTAATTTCTTGTACATTCCTATCATTTGCTTAGGATTACCCTCCGCAATTTTCGTACCTTTGTTTAAAAGTACAACACGATCACAATATTTGGCAATACTTCCTAAATCATGGCTAACGAACAAAATCGTCTTACCCATCTTTTTAAAATCTTCAAATTTCTTATAACACTTTGCTTGAAAGAATACGTCACCAACAGAAAGAGCTTCATCAACAATAAGAATCTCTGGTTCAATATTAATTGCTACAGCAAACGCCAAACGCACAAACATACCGCTAGAATACGTTTTCACAGGTTGATATACAAAATCACCAATATCAGCAAATTTAAGAATATCATCTAATTTCTTATCTATCTCTTCTCGCGAAAACCCAATCATCGTACCATTCAAGTAGATGTTCTCTATTCCAGTGTATTCCATATTAAATCCAGCGCCTAGCTCAAGCAATGCCGAAATACGACCATTGATTTCCACTTGTCCGTCCGTAGGATTCAATACCCCTGTGATAATCTTGAGAATTGTAGATTTTCCAGCCCCATTGGTTCCAATGATACCAACCGTCTCTCCCTTTTTAACCGAAAAGTTGAGGTTGTGTAATGCATAGTGTTCATGATATCTCGGTGTTTTTGATAGTCCAAAAGCATCCAGCAAACGATCGCGATTACGATCATATAACTTATACATCTTACTTACATCTTTTACCTGTATTGCATATTCACTCATAATAATTCCTCATTCTCGTTTTATAAAACATCTGCAAAATGCACTTGAAGTTTCTTAAAAATTGTACTTCCTACAATAAATAGTACTATGGTTATTCCCCAAAAATATATCGTAGTTATCGGACGATCCCAAAACCAGATTCCATTTATCATCGAATCACGATACCCAGATACGATATAGTACATCGGATTTAATTTTAATATTATTTCAATGGGTTTAGAAATCCGGTCTACCATTGCATCCATATTCCACATAATCGGTGTCATCCACATTAATATTTGCAATACGATATTAATCAACTGCGTCAAGTCTCGAAAGAAAACCGTCATTGCACTTGTGGCATAGATGATTCCCACACATAAGCATATCATCGCAAATGAGTAGTACAAAATCTGCAATGTATATATCGTCGGATAATAATGGTAAGCTGCATACAAAATAACCATAAATCCCACAAAAAACAAATGCACAAACAAACTAGAAATTATTTTAACAACCGGAAGAACACTTATCTTAAAGACGACTTTTTTCACAAGATAATTGTACTCTACCAATACATTACTTCCTGTATTAACAACTTCAGAGAAATAAAACCATGGAACCATTCCAGCCACCAACCATATAACATACGGAACATTTATCCCCGCTTTGGTTATCTGTGTTCCTGCATTCAAAGCTTTGTCAAAGACAAACCAATATACAATAATCGTAATAATTGGTTGAATAAATGCCCATATAATACCAAAATATGATCCTGCAAACTTGGATTTAAAATCATTTTTCGAGAGGTTCAATATAAGTTTTTTGTTTTCTAAAATATCTTTGGGAATTTGTAACATACTTTCTCTTTTTTTCTGCATAATTCTTCCTCTATCCTGCTATTTCCAACTATTTGTTTCATAGTCGAATTGTAGTATTCTATTTCTGCAATAACTATCCTCCACCGTGAAGATAGATGCTAATTCTTTTGATAGGCACTTTCCGTCAACATATTTTTGATATATTTTCTCTGCAATCGAAAAGTCATAGTTTTCATCTATCTGATATTTTTCTTGAAGAAATGCCCTCCTTCTGCAATATTCAAAGATTCCCTCTTGTAATCTTTGAATATCATAAGAAACATCTCCATCATTCTTATATCTTGGCTGTATCCCTGCAAAAGAATCATTCTCCATACATATCAACTGACCACATGGTGCCTGTAGAGCTGCCTCCAAAAATAATTGTGTTAGGAAAATAACGCGGTTGAAATCTGTCGTATCCTTATACATAACATCCATGTGACAGCCTATTTTATCTGGTTTTGTGTTTCCAAAAGATGCCAGATATGCCCCTGCCAATTTCTGATTCATAATCTTGGCAAGATAATATTGTATAGTTCCAGCATATCCTACATCAACCACAACCGCCTTATCCCATTCTCTTCGAGGAATAATCTGCTCAATATACTTCAAGTAATCCCGTTTTTCTCTTTCGAACTGTGCAAAGTCTATGTTCTCATCATCCATCATTAACGACATCAACTCATCTAATGCTGTATGATCATCATCTGTAATTCTTATATCTTGTTCAGCATATTTTTGCGTTGTTTTCACACCTAGACGATTCCACAGTAATTGCCCCACATTCCCATCATAATCCTTGGCCAGAATTTCCTTAATATCATGCCACGACTCAATACTTGCCACTGACGCTGCTCTACGCGATGTCAAAAAGTATTTACTCACTCTTTTTTCTTTCTGTGACCGACATACTATATCATATACCTGCTTTAAGAGAAATCCTTCTCTTGACAAAAACAATAATATTGCGTCATTCGGAAGCGTTTGATTCAACCAATGTGCAAATCCATAGAAAAGTGGGCCAAACACAGAAAATCCCATTGTCCACGCATTTTGAAATTCTACCATTCCGTTTGAATTTAAAACAAAAGGCGAGTTATACATTCCCTGATTAAACAAAAGCCCATATTCAATTGACTTGATACAGTTACCACTACTTTCTCGTACTAACTCCTCATCTCTTGTAAATCGCATTTCGTCTTTTGAACTCATGATCCATGGCACACCTATTCCCCTATCAATCAAAGTCTGCCAATCTGATCTCGGATTGTCCCCAACATGAACAAAAGAATCTTTGCCATACTTGGTGAATACATAATCCCATATTGTATCTGCATCCTTTCGATATCCACATTCACACGATATAATCATTTCGTTATATCCTGTAATGCCACAATCAGTTAAAATATCAGCCAAAATAGATGAAGGTAAATACATATCACTCACAAGAATAAGCGTATTTTGATTCGTCTTTAATTTATTGAACACCTCAACCATATCCCGCCTTGGAATAATCAAATTTTTTTCCATTGCGATTTCCATTTGTAACAGTTCTTGTGCTAATTCACAACCAATTTCTTCAAACTTACCTAATTCATCGTATATATCATAAATAGTTGTTCGTATTCCCTGTTTTTGCCCTGCGTTGATTTCTGCCTGCTTTCTACGCTTAAAGAAATCAATATTTACGCCATATTCATTCCGTATTCTTCTCCCCATAATGTAGAATAAATCATCTGGTTCCATTAGGCATCTTGTGATGAGGGTATCAAATATATCAAAACTCACCGTCTTTTTTTCTTTTAATTCTGCATACAATGTTTCGACACACTGATATCCATATCCCCTAAAGGCTTTAAAACTTGCATCAATTCGTATTATCCCCTCCTCATAATCTACTATCGCATCATGATATCCTCGATTTTTAGAAATAAGGCTGGTACTTCTTTCAATAACGTGTGCTAGTGTTCCATCCGTTTGTCCCTGTTCTTCTGGAAAATCCTCTATTCTAAACTCCCTATCAAATAATGGCTTCAGAGCATCTGTCTTTGCCCAAAAAAAACTCCCTGCTGGATACAAAAAGAAACCACTCGAAAAAGGCACATGTAAATCTTCCAGAAGTTGTCTGCCCCCAGCTTCGTTTTTCAGCCATGAATATGCCATAGTGGGAACATCCGGATGGTTATCAGGATACACCAATCCTATGTTTCTGTCTGATTCCAAAAGTGTAAATATACGCTGCACAATTTCTGTTGAACCTAATAATGCGTTCAGTGAGTATCTTCTCCAGCCAACCCTCTCTTGTCCTGTATACAATGATTTCTTTGAATGCACATGTAAAAAATAATCATAGTTCTTTATTTCTCCAGCTAGCCACACATACAGAGGCGCAATATCCCTCCCCCGGTTTCCACATTCTATTATCACTATTCTGTTAGCGCGACTAATCCTGCTAAGATGTTTTCTTATCCTTTTCTTATTTGCAGATGCTTGACATGAAACAAAGACATCAAAACTATATGGTATATTGTTCAAATAATATACAAATTCATCCAATAAATCCTCGTAATATAAATGAACATGTACGGCAATCTTTTTTTCACATTTGGCCATTCTATCAATTTGATTATAAATAATCTCATTGTCACTTATACTATGTGTAACGTTCGGAATTCCAATGTCAAAGCAGTCAAGATTGCTATTTCTTCTGATAAGATAACCTTTAAACTCTTCCTTTAATTCCCTCGGACCATATTTTAATAAGATCTTACCTGCTTTAAGCACATGGTAAACACGTCGGTGCTCCCTGCAAAAAGCCATGACACCACGAAGGCATCTCGTCATCTTCCAGCTCCTAGAATTCTCATACGATAAACAAACTCTATTGATTTTTTGTTTTAAATGCTCATTCTCTCCTTGAATCGTAGCAACCATTACCGCGTATTCATCTATTCTTTTCTGACTATATCTACATTGTTGTTCATTCTCATTTATAGTTTGATATAGCACATCCACAGTTTCATTAATATTTTCCAATTGCTGTTGTTCTATCGGGATAGCAGACATAATGATACGAATCATCTTTGTATCATTCTTCCAGTTTTTAATATATAATTGTGGATCGTCGCTTACAAATAAAAACATACTGTCTCCAATACGTTTTCCATTAGATTCCACTTGTGCCATGATTTCATAGTCAGAAGTTACCATGACCAACTCATGTATTATAACAATGCCGCTCCCCATCATTGGATCAATACGTATGTTTTCTACTCCAACAGGAACATCTATATTCCACCTGATGTCTTGCTCTATTGGTGTCTTTATCCTTTCCTTTTGAATTTCAGAAAATCCATCTCCACTATCCCAAAACACTTCTGTAGTGATCAATTTCTGCTCTAAAAGGCTAGGAATATTGATATATTTTTCAGCAAAATTATCATTTAATACCTCGCCCACACTTATTAAATCTCCCTTGGTATAACGCTGAAAAGATTTTTCCATTGTGTCATATACTGTCCTTTCGTCCTTCGTAATCTCGAACTCTCGGTAAAGTATTTCCTCCAGCGCGCCAGCTCGTTGCGAATTTCCAAAAACAAAACACTTGATTGCACGATAAAACAGAAAATTTAATGGTATGGGAAAATCAAACGTCCACTCATAATCGATCACATTCCATGTGTCTCCCACGATAATTATATTAGGAAGAATAAGATCTATGTCCAAGTTTCTCGTCCATATTAATTGTTCCGGTAACTGACATTCTCCAAATATCCTATAAAATTGATCTGTATATTTTATTTCAGATCCTTTATATACTGTTCTGATTATGTTTTTGTACTGAGTGATCAGTGTGATTGCTTGTGCTATATCGTCTGCTTCTATTGCATTATTAATTAATGTCTCTAAACTCTCGCCATCCAAATACTCCAAAATCAGTGTGCCATCCTCTATCTGGCATTCATTTATTCTGATATTTGTTGATTCAAACATCTGTTTTAAGACATCTTTATTATATTCTATTTTTTGCAGGTGCTCTCTGCTTTTATCGGTACATGCTACTTTCCGAACAAATCTACTTCTATTTTTCTCCTCACAAATATCAGTACGAATCTGAAATTCCTCAGCCCTCTCATTTGAATACTTAGAATAGATCATTTTCTGCATTATTACTCTCCTACATACAATACTTCTGTATTGCCTTATTGTATCTCCTAGTTCGCGGCCACAAATATATATGAATTTGAAAATTCTGCATATTTGTTCTGCTCAATCAATTGATTGTATACTTTTGTTTCCTCAAATAAAACCAATCTCTTTTCTCCGCCAAAATAAAAGTTCTCGTTTAGTTCTCCCAATTTTGGCATATAGTCATTCGAATAAATTCGCCTCGTACTTCTATAATCCGGATAAGGATAATATAGTGTAATATCTGTAAACCCAGTGTCACGCAATTGTTGTAATATCTGGTCTTTATCCACACCATATTCACCAGAGTAGAGTTCCTCGAAATATTCCATATTATCAGCACTCCCATTCCAATATTTGAGTCCATATCTATTATCAGCCACAATCACCATGTAGCCTTTCGGCTTAATTAAAGATCGTATATCATCTAAATTTATGTCGTTTATACTGTCCCAGATAATCACATAATCATATCTTTTATTATGCAATCTATCATCGTTTTCCTTTACAGTCCCCTGATGAATTTCCAGATTATGCGCGGACTGATTGCGGAGACGGTTGATTTGACATTGTACCTCCGATTCTTCAACACAATCTACCCACTTCACCTTATGTGTCAAATACTCTGATGCGGCTCCACACCCCGCATTCAGTTCTAGAACCTCATCTTCTCTTTGAAAGGGAAGCCATGCGATCGCATTGCTACGACTTGGCGAGAACTCTCTCACCAAATCATACTCTCCTGAATATTTTTTTATCAGATTTTTGGTGTTTCCATGTTCATTCTGCAATATAGATAAAACACGATTATATTGAGTTTCTGTTGATAAACTACTCATCAATATCCTCCATCCTCAGCATAGAATCCATCTCTCCGTCCACTGCACGAACCAATCCTGGCGCTTATCTCCGGAGATCATAACACCTATCTGATACTTCTGATCTTTCGGATCCAATTTATTCTTGTCTATCAAGATCTCAAATCCTACATTACCGTATCTGCTGTCATAAGTCCGTCTGGCTTCCTCGGACACAAAGCGTTCCACATCCACCCGGTAACACTTACCCGACTCACCTCGCAAGACCAGATACAGATCACGTTTGCCATCCACCTTCAGACTACCTGTATAGAACCAACCAACAACACGCACAAGTGAATTCAGATATTCCACACTATTAATGCGCGCCATAAAATTGATAGACTCTGTATCAAAATCAATGACAAAATCTTCCATGCTGCTCTCTGTCTGCAGCGGCTCATGATCGCCAGCCCCCTGCATCTGGATACTAAAGGAGATATTATATCCCCCCAGATTGCGATTATAGAAGGGATCATAACCCTCAAATGCAGGATGATTTTTATACAATTTGCTGCGTTCCATCGCAAGTCGAAGCATCTTTTCATCATCCTGATTGTCAAGCCCACGGCTCACAGACTCATAATGATACAAGATGACGTCATTACGACATACATTATAATAACCAGCCTCTGCCAGTTTAAAACACAGGTCAATATCATTGTAGGCAACCGGAAATTCTTCATCAAAGCCGCCAACCTCATAGAACTTTGCCCTATCAACCATCAAACAGGCGCCGGTCACTGCCAGCCAGTCATATTCCACACGATTTCTCGCGAAATAATAAGACTGTGCATCATCCATATGACTAAATGCATGAGACGGTCCGCAAGTCAGGTTTAACACACCATCATGCTGGATATCTGTCGAATCCGGATATAAAAGTTTGGCTCCAACGGCACCCACATGTTCCTGGGCGGCATGTCCGGTCAGACGATCCAGCCATCCCTGATGCAGGATTCCAATATCATCATTCAAGAATAAGAAATATTTTCCGGATGCATGCTCCGCACCAATATTGCACATATGTGAAAAGTTAAAGGTCTGCTTTTCATAGATGTAGTGTATATTCTTGCCGGCAATATAATCATTGATCTTGTCCTGCACATCCTGCGCACTGCCATTATCCACAATAATGACCTCATAGTTCGGATAATCCGTAAACTCTGCAATGGTAGCCAGACAATGCTTTAAAATATCAAAATTGTCTTTAGACGGAATGATGATACTTACTTTCTCGTTTGTGTCATTGTGGTAGACCAGACGGTATTGGTACTCGCCGTCCACATACTCCACATCGGCATGCAGTCCGCGTCGTGTGATCATTTCTTCTTTTAATTTCTTTGCCACTTCCAGTGCATACGGCTTGGAATTCGGATCATACGCCACCGATTCTTTTCGTTCGCGCCAATGGTAAAGAATTTTGTCTACATGTCCCACGCGCCGATTTGTCGTATGCTCCATAAAGCGCAAAACAAAATCGTAATCCTGACTGCCATTGTACTTTGTGCGCAGACCGCCTACTTCTTTGACGATCTCGGTTCGATACACAGACAGATGATTGGTATAGTTCAGACACATAAAGGCATCCGGTGACCAATCCGGTTTAAAGAAAGGTGTATGACGATCTTTTACAGGTATTGCAAACGTGCCTTCCCTGTTTGCCTGACACTCCTCGGTAATTTTATCCTCATCACTATAGATAAAGTCCAATTCCTGGTTTTCATTCAAGAGATATGCCACCTCATATAATGCCTGCGGAGCCAGAACGTCATCACAATCCATAAAGGCAATGAACTCCCCTTGCACTTGTGCAAGTCCTGTATTGGTCGCCTCTGAAATATTGCCGTTTTCTTCCCGATAGATCACACGAATCTTCGGCATGTCACTGTACTCAGACAGCACCTGTCGGACATTCTCCCATGAAGAATGATCGTCCACCAGGATGAGTTCCCAGTTTTCATATGTCTGTTTTCTGACAGAATCGATGCAGTCGCGCAGCATCTGGCTTGAAACATTATAAACCGGTACTACAACAGAAATCAGAGGGGCATATGACAAGACCCCCTGATTCCAGACCGTCGGCTCTACTTCTTCTATCCACTGTCGGAATACATCAATATTCTGATAGTTGCCGATGCGCAATATTCGTTTTATAATACGTTTTGCTTTTCTCGCCACTCGTCTAATCATGCCGTAAAATTATAACCCTTCTGCAATCTCCATCAGATACTTGCCGTAATCTGTTTTTAAGAGCGGCTGCGCCAGTTTGACCAACTGCTCCTTATCAATAAATCCTCTCTTGTATGCAATCTCTTCAATACAAGAAATGTAAAGTCCCTGTCGCTTCTGAAAAGCAGATACAAAGTCTGCTGCTGCAAGAAGCATGTCATGGTTTCCTGTATCAAGCCATGCAAATCCACGTCCCAATGTCTCTACATGCAAATCTCCACGCTCTAAATAAGCGTTGTTTACTGCTGTGATCTCAAGTTCTCCTCTCGCAGACGGCTTGATCGTCTTTGCGATCTCAACAACTGAATTATCATAGAAATAAAGACCCGGCACTGCATAATTTGACTTTGGTTCTGCCGGCTTTTCCTCGATAGAAATAGCCTTTCCATTTTCATCAAACTCAACCACGCCATACTCTCTCGGATCTCTGACATAGTAACCAAAGATGGTAGCCCCAGGTTCGTTCTCAGTTCTATCTGCTGCATGTCTTAATACCTGTGAAAAACTCTGACCATAGAAGATATTATCGCCAAGTACCAACGCCACTGCATCTTTTCCTATAAAGTCTGCACCGATAATAAACGCTTCTGCAAGTCCATTCGGCTGCTCCTGAATGGCATACTGGATATCCATGCCTAACTGGCTGCCGTCTCCAAGCAGTTCTTCAAACACAACCACATCTCTCGGTGTAGAAATAATCAAGACTTCCCGGATACCTGCAAGCATAAGCGTTGACAGTGGATAGTAAATCATCGGCTTGTCATATACCGGCATGATCTGCTTGCTAATCGCCTTGGTCAATGGATATAATCTGGTTCCTGAACCACCTGCTAAAATGATACCTTTCATCTTAAAATTCCTCCTTTACACACTCCAGCGCTGCCATGAGCACCTTGTCCATATCGTAATACTTGTACTGTCCCAAACGTCCGCCAAAGATCACATTGCCTTCCTTGGCAGCAAGTTCTGCATATTTCTCATACAAAGCATTGTTCTTCTCGTTGTTGACCGGATAGTATGGCTCTACGCCCGGCTTCCACTCAGAAGAATATTCTCTTGAAATGATGGTTGTCGGCTGCTTGCCAAACTCAAAATGCTTGTGCTCAATGATACGGGTATATGGAACTTCGCGCTCTGTGTAGTTGACTACAGCGTTGCCCTGATAGTTTTCCATATCCAGTTTCTCTGTCTCAAAGCGGACAGAACGATACTCCAGTGGTCCAAACTTAGAATCAAAGTATTCATCGATCTGACCGGTAAAGAGTATCCGATCATAAGAGACTTCAGTGCCGTCAGATAACTTTCCGGACTTTTTCAGATCAAAGAAATCCTCTCCGGTAACGACATCAATGCCATCCAGCATCTTCTCAACGATCTGTGTATAACCGCCCATTGGGATACCCTGGAAACGGTCGTTAAAGTAGTTGTTGTCATAAGTAAAGCGCATCGGCAGTCTCTTGATGATGAATGCCGGAAGTTCTGTACAGTCTCTTCCCCACTGCTTCTCGGTATAACCCTTGACCAGTTTCTCATAGACATCTTTACCGGCAAGAGACAATGCCTGCTCCTCCAAATTCTTTGGCTCGTCTATATCATACTCTGCCTTCTGCTTCTCGATAATATCCTTAGCCTCCTGCGGTGTACGGATGCCCCACATCTTGCTAAAGGTATTCATGTTGAATGGCAGGTTATAAAGTTCGTCCTTGTAAACTGCGATCGGAGAGTTGATATAATTGTTAAATTCTGCAAACTGATTGATGTATTCCCAGATAGCCTTGTCCGAGGTATGGAAGATATGCGCACCGTAAACATGTACGTTGATACCGTCTACTTCCTTGGTATAAATGTTACCCGCGATGTGATCGCGCTTATCGATAACAAGTACTTCCTTTCCTCTCTTTTTTGCTTCGTATGCAAATGTGGCTCCGAAAAGTCCAGCACCTACTACGAGATAGTCATAATGCTTCATGATCTCTGTCTTCCTTTCTTATTTAAATCCGAACATAGTTAATTGTATTGTAGCAATTCTGTAACATTTTGACAACCTTATGCTAGCAATTAGACAGGATAAAGCCTCCTCACCCATATAGAAAAGGCAGAAGTCATCCTTTGACTTCTGCCCTCTGTAAGTTAGTTTCCTTTGCGTCCTTCCTTGTATCCCCAGTTTATATAGTGATGATAATACATGGCTGTATTGTTCCCATATGCCTGGCGTAAATCCGCGTAGCGCGCTTTATAATTATTTACAACGAAAGATGCTTTCGCGATACGACCTTCTTTCATACCATAATTTACAAAATGAGCCAGTACTGCCTGATCATCATAGCCATATGCACGGAATACATCCGGGTTTTTATCTATATAGTATTGATAATCATAAACCTTTCCGTAATCAGTACCATTAAGTGTTGTTATCGCCCCCTGCAGGCGTATGCAGCCACTGCCCTTGCGTCCTTCCTGTCTTCCCCACTGCAGATAGTGCAAATAATAAGATTTCAGATTGTTCCCGTAAGCACGACGCAGATCGCTATACTGCAGGCGATATGAGGTCACATCAAAAGACGCTTTCGCAATGCGTCCCTCATTCATTCCATAATGGATGAAATGAAGAAGTACCGCCTGATCATCGTAGCCATATGCCCGAAATACATCCGAATACTGGCTCACATAAGTATTATAATCATAAACTGCTGCATAATCGATGCCATCATACCTTGTCAGTCCGTTTTGCAGCACATTACATCCTGTTCCCTGACGCCCTTCGCTTCTTCCCCACTGAAGATAATGCATATAATAAGGATTCAGATCATTTCCATAAGCGCGACGCAGATCACTGTACTGCAGACGATATGAGGTCGCATTAAAACTTGCCTTGGCCTGACGTCCTTCACTCATGCCATAATTGATAAAGTGCTGTAACAGTTGACTGCAATCATAACCATATGCCTGTTTCAAGTCAGCATACTGATCCGCATAATAGTATGGGTCAAAAACACTACTGTAATCCACTCCATTATATACCGCATTGTAGGTTCGCTCCACCGGTGTTGGTGTCGGCTCTGGATTTGGCTTCGGTGTCGGTTCCGGCTCTGGCTCTGGCTCAGGCGTTGGTTCCGGTGTAGATGGTATCTCATCATCCAGAGCCTGATAACGCCTTACATCCATCGTCCCATCACTCTGTGGTGTCGATGCACAGTATAGAATTCCATCCATTCTTCCCAGCGCAGTTCCAAACGCCGGAGAATAAACCGTACTTCCCAGCATTGTCGTGTCGGTCGGATCTGCCACAGTAGAACTATATACATTTACTTTCCCATCTGCAGTTACAATGGCATAGTAAAGATTTTGTTTTCCTGCTGTCAGACCGATATCCAGAAGGTTACTGCCCAGTGAAGACATAACCGTTTCTGTAACGCCTCCTGACATATCCATTGTGGTTAATTTGGCACTACCTGTGCTTTCATTACTCAAAAGATATACATGATCCCCTGTTGTTTTGACCACGATCTTCTTCGCATACGCATCGGTATTCTTATGCGTAGAAGTCCATTGATCATTTTTATATACCATCACACTCGTTGTCCGCTCTGTAAAATCACCATATGCCAGAGCAGGAAATCCATTATACGAAAACAATACCGGACTTACCAGATAAGAAACATTTAACTGCGGTCCCACAGCCTTCCAGGAATCATTCTCTAAAAGATATAACTGTGGATTTTTATTGTCCTTAGCGACGATCGTGGCCAGTTTATCTCCGATCACCCCCAGCACGGGATGATTAGTAGCATATGCATTCATAGTCGTTATTTCCTTCCAGGCATTCCCGCTATATTTTTTCAAGACGCTGCAGTTATTGCGATAATCAGAAATCAACGCATACAAACTACCATTGCAACTCTCTATGCTCACAGATGATGACACATTATCTATAGGCTTGCCTAGATTCGTCCAATTCGCTCCATCATACTGTAAAACAGTCGAAGAATTTGTATTCTGTGCCAAAACATAAATAGCGTTTCCATCTGTAGCCAACTGTGTAGCACTGGCATTCATCGTGGACAATGGTGTCGTCCCATCCTGACTCGTCACCGTCTCCCACAGATTCATATTTGCATAATCTGGAAATGTCACATCGAATGTGATTGAGTCATCCGTCTGCGCAGTCACACTGATTGTCATGCCGGAATTGCGCCCGTCACTGTAACAGATGGCATTATCAACAATCGTTTTTGACAAATCCTCCGATCCGATAGACTGTCTGCCGGATATGTAGGTCGGCATCCCTGCCGCAGCCTTTGTAATATCGCCCGCGGATGCATTCCCCCCGGTATCATCCGGTCGAAATACATAGATATAGTCATTACCACGCAGATTTCCATCCGTAGCATATGCCGGATTCACACGATATACGATAAGCCCGGCTCCTGACATGTTCTGATCCAAGTCCGCTGAATACTTTTTGCCCGGTTTACGGTATTCCACCACAAAATATTCACTGGATGAAAATGGTGTATAAAACTTATAAGCCTGACTCTTTCCGCCATTCGCATATGCACTATCCATATCATACAATGTGTAGGTTGAGCTTGTCGCTGTCTTTTGGGCAATCTTTGCCCAGCCTATATTCTCTCTTGTCGTTGCCAAAAGTGATGGTCTGCCCAGTGATCCTGCCATAAGATCCCACATTCCAACCGGTGTTCCATTCATTCCTGATGTACGGTAATAATCCGGCACACCAAATGTGTGCACATACTCATGCGCTGCAGTTGCAATATCAAAAGAATCCCAAAATGTGCCCGACGAAAGTGTCGATGTACAAGTTTCAAGTATATTATAATAACCTATGGTCTTGCCGGCAAAAGTATAACTATTTCCGGCATTGGTTGTGTGCGGTGTAAACTGCCCTGTCTTTGGTACAGATGCCAGAATCATCAGGTTGTCGATTGCCCCATCACCGTCCCGATCCAGAAGTGTCCCATCATAAGTTGGATACTTTTCCGTCAGTTTTTGAGCGACCTCAGCAACCAGAGAAATCTCATTTGATCCCTGGTATTCCGCCAGTGTCTTGTCCAACGTGATATATTCCACTCTTTCACCTGACACAGTCTGCGGGAAAAGTGACTCCACCTGATGTGCCCCACCGGAAAGCCTCGACAGATATTCCCGAAATGATCCGATCGCAAAGGTGTCATTCTCTCCATTGAAACGCCTTTGCAACAAGCCCCAATAAGTTGTCGGGGCTCCCGAGATCTGTGAGGTATATGGTGTATTATAACCCGTATCGTCGTCTCCCACAGTATCTCCCTGATAACGTACAATGACAACCAGGTTCGCTGCCCGGCCTGTCGATGGTGCTGCCTGAATCGTCATCATCCCTGCATCCCCCAATAGCATGATCGCACACAGCAGAAAAACTGACATTACACGACCCGATCTTATTTTTTTCCTTCGTCTTACCATATACATCTCCCTTCGTTTATCAAATTCATGTTCACTTTTCTTCACTTTAACCTATGCAACCAGGCTTTTATACCATCAATCGAAGAAATATATACACACTATAGTCACAACCCCAGATACTTCTCCCAGTATCCAAGGCTCGTGATCTCTTTTTTCGCCTCTGCCCACTGCTGCATCATGACATCGTGGTTCTTTCTGATTTTCTTTGTCATCTTCAGATAGTCACAAAAATCTTTCCAGCCTCTTGCATAACTCTTCTCTGTCATATAGCCTTTGCGCTTTTCTTCATCATAGTGGAAGATCTTCTTAGCACCAAAAGGAATGCCACTATCGCGCAGTCCGGCGACCTTGAGTGCCCTTGTGCTCGGAAGAATCCAGCGTATGATCGCCCAGACACTCCATGCCAGATAATGACTGTGGAATCCATTTTCTTCTACCATATCCTCGGTCAGATCATAGGCAGACAATTCCTCGTATTTATAATTATACTTGGTCAGTGCTGCGTGCTTCTCAAGCGGATCCAATGTCTTAAAGAAGTCCGGTCCCTTGTAAAAATCATCGATAGCCTCATAGATGATCTCTGCATCTTCATAACGATAACGGTTCAAGGCACCGACAATACGGTTTGATAAATGATGGATCACATCGCCTGCTGTTGCACAGGTTTCGGACCCTGCCATGCCGATCAGCATATTGCGGATATCGTAATAGGTCATACGCGTTGCCGCCTTGTTGATCCCCTGTGGATGCCATACACAGATACCATTTAAAAGGATGGTGCCATTCTTCTCATTTCGCACCCCATATTCCATATCATCATAATGGATAAACAAAGGTATCGGCAGATTATCTTCCGTAATAATAGAGGTCGGGATAACACTGTACCACCAGCCACTGTAATTGATCGGATTTTCACATTCATTGGTGGCAACACATTCCTGTCTGCGCAGATCCCACATCTTATTGTAAAAAGTCACCTGCGTGCCACGCCATCTTGCCCCAGCCTCAAACTGCTTATAGCGAAGATTTAACATGAACATTTCACCGCCAACCATCATATCATGATGCTCTTCATCAACGAATTGCAGGAAATGATAGGTTCTCTCCAACACATCTGTAGAAAGAATAATATCGTCATCCATCAATATGATATGGGTAAATGGCGAGTCCTGGCGATGGAAAAGAGACTCGATCATGGTTCTTGTAAAACCGCCTGCTCCACCGGCATTTTTATTCGGGAAAAGATGCACCTTGTCACTCTGGAAGGTATCCTGCGGCACCGTCTGTCCGTTATCTGATATATAAATTTCTACATGATCGCACAATGGCGACATGGCATTATTGACGACCTTATCCAGTACCAGATTCACATTTTTCTTTAAAAATTCTTCTCTCTGGAAAGTGCAGATGCCAAGTACCAGTTCCACCGGATTGACATCCTCTTTCTCTACGTCTGTGGTATATGCTCCCGACAAAAGAGAAACTGCATCCTCGCACGGCGCCATCGTAATATAGTAAATGCCCTCATCGGCTAATTCGGAGAAATGAATGATCGTCCTGATCGCCTGCTGCCCCTGGTCCGTTACAAATGCTTCTGCTTCCTGTGGGCAGTCCATTTCCCGTCTTTTGTTGTGCAAGAAACTGTACATGGTCTCCTCATCCGGGAACTCCTGCCACATATGCTCTGTTTCTACCATGCCAACCGTCTGATAGGCTCTGACCTCTACCGGACCACTGGTCACGATCTCCAATGCCAGATTCGACAACTTGGTGTATTTCTTCCATTTTCCAATGGAAAAAGCATTGAAATACGTATCCAGGGATAATATCTCTCCCTGCTTGATCTCAAGTGGGAAAGATTCTGCTGCCACTTCCGATGCTTTCACGCCATCGATCAGTTTATGGAACATGACATCCCCATCATCATATGGATAGGTCGTAATATCATTTCCCTCTTTATCTACTTTTCTAAAATACATCCCCCACTCATTGCATACTTCCTTGCTTGGTCCGATCAATTTTTGAATAATCACTGTTTCCATCCTCCTATCTCCGGTGCAAAACGCATCCCAGCCGTCATTCCTTTCCACATCGTAGCAATGCGCATTTTCTTTCCATCCCTGCTCTTAAACAGGATGCGCAGCATATTTAGGAAAAATGCCGCAAAGTAAATACAGACTTCTTTTATCCCATGCCTTTTTGCCGTGCACAGATCATTACGAAATGCATAAAAATATCTTGGCACACGTTCTATATCATCAATCACAATATTACTTCCGGCATTGGTCTTCATTTTGTGGATAACCACGCTTTCTTTGACATGATAGCATGGATAAGTCTCCGAAATCCGAAGCGTGTATTCCTTATCATCGCCCCAGATGAAATACTCTTTGACCGGCAGCCCTTTGTTTTCCACTGCCACTCTTGTAAAGAGAAGTGAAACAAAGGTTGCACTATCCACCGCCTGCAGGGTCAAGGCACTTTCTTCTGCACCCTTGCCGGACACAGTCACTTCCTGTCCCACATAATGCTGACGGTTCATCTGGCAAGGACTTCCATCTATCCAAAGGACCGTTGATGAGACAAAACCAATCTCGTCCTGCGGTGCGACCTCATTTCCAGCGCACATCATGCCATCCAATAATTTTTGCAAGGCATCTGCCTGCGGTATCGTATCATCATCCATGATCCAGATCGCATCTGCCCCATGTTCATACGCCCATTTCATACCGGTATAAAATCCACCGGCTCCACCCGTATTCTCTGCCAGATGGGTCGCATAGATCCGCCTGTCTTCGGCATCGCCTGCCGATACCATGCCATCTATCCACTCTTTTGTGCCATCCGTACTGGCATTATCCACGAGAAAAATATCTAATTGTGTATCCCGGTCTACTTTCTGCTCTCGAAGAGCCTGTAGACACTCTTTCAACAAATCTATCCGATTGTATGTGACTACTACTGCTGTTACATGTTGCATCCTGCTCTCACACTCTTACCTTTCCATCCATTTTCTGCCCTTTTACAAATATGAAATATATAGCGTGTAATAATCCAGCAAAAACACAAGAGATGTCAAACCCAGGGCAGCCATGACCATATGGTTTTTATCAAACTTAATGCTTATGCCATCAATTCCCAGAGAGTAAGCCAATGGGAACAACACCGGCAATAAATACCTTCCCTGACACCCTTGTAAGACTTGTCCTCCTACTGGTGTATAAACAAGATAAAACACGGTTACAATCACCGCCACCAGGATAAGGAACGTTGCCCACTGACTGATCCTAAGCCATGTAACTTTTCGCTTTTCCTCACCACGATCCAGATACAGAATCACCGCAATAAGGATCAGGAGAAGAATTCCATAATCTCCCTGCCCTAAGTATCCCATATTCGTTGTGTAAAGCGGTGCTACATTAAATCCCAGATAACCTGCCATAAAACCGATCAGCTTTTGCAGATAACTGCCCGGAAGTTGTAAGATCCACCATAATTGTTCGCTGGCATTGATCCCCTCCCCGCCTCTTGTGTCTCCCATTCCGAGCCCATGATGCAGAACCGGAAGTACAAACAGGAAAAATATGATTGCCATACCGCCGATCAGAAAAGCGTACCATACCCCTCTCTGCCGCTTATCTTTAAATTTTTCCTTTGGGAAGAAAAACAGTGGCAATAGCATCACACAGTAAACCCACTTGGGCATGATGCCAAGCGCAAAACAGACGACCATCATAAAGAGATCCCGATATTGCAAGGTCTCCTCTGGCCTTTGCAGATTTCCGATATAGTAGGAGGTTCCCGCCAATGTCAACGCAATCACCCACCAATCATAACTATAGGATGATGCAAGTACCATGGAAGTCGGTAAAAGAGCGATCACAGACATCAGGATCTTCCCATAACGCAAGCGCTTGATCGCATAATAAATGATCATTGTATATGCCAGTAAGATACTTATTTGGCCTAGTAAAAAGACATGGGCGAAACTCAGATGCAGGCCTTTTCCAATAATGATCGCGATCGCCGGCACAATATATGCAATGGAATAAATTCCACCCAGACTTTTATAGCCAATCGTTGCTTCATCATAGGGACGTAAGACTTCCTGATTGTCTGCATGTGCTCTGTCATAAAGCCCATCCAATGTCTGACTGTATTCCCGCAATGACTCATAGGAATATGTTTTATCCGTAATCTGCTGGTTCAACTGCGGAAAATCCTCAACCAACTTGTTCTCTGCTTCATACTTTACAGAATCAAACATACTGACAATAGAGATTGTCCGTACAAAATGTGTTTCGTCATCCCAACACACACCCACAATCCTTGGCGACGACAGGATAAAAGTCAGCCCCAGGATCAGTGCCGTTACAGCAAATGCCCCTTCCGTCTTTTCCGCCATTTGCCTGCGCATGAGCCAGAATGTCAGGATCAGACTGGCACACCCTGCAAAAAAATAATATTTCCACCATGGGAAAACTGTCCCATGCGTTGCGATCCGGACGATAACTCCCAGCCCAAGCCACAAACCAACATAATAGGCTGCATATTTGATAATCTTTTGATGATCCTTCCTGATCTTCTGCCAGCCTTGTTCCAAATCTGCCAAGGCTTTTTCCACGGCATCGCGTGTCCATGCAAAATGCAGCAAAAGCCATGGAAAGATTATGATCCCCACAACATTAACCAGCACCACCAACACCTTATGGTATGCCAGCATACCGTCCATCCAACACAGGGACAGATCCAATAACCCCACTAAGACAATACAGCATACCTCAACGATCAGTGCTGTACGATCCCATTTTACTTCCTTCTTCAAAACGTTCTTCCCAATCTTACTTTATTTATCTAATAGTGATACTCCGGATGTTTCCCCAGTTTTCCCGCTTTGCAATCCTTTATCACATCATGCAGGATCTTTTGGTTGCTCCTGCCCTGTTCTCTCGTCTCTTTCTTCCAGGTCATAAAAAAACTGAGAAGCCAAAAGACCCGATACTGCCACAAGATCACCCAGGCAGACAGGCTTCCCAAATGCCGTTTTGCCGTATCATAACGATTGCGATAACCATAATACTGCCGCCAGCCGATCCGATGTAAGACCCCTTTGGTCACCATGCCCTCCTTGGAAAGCACTGTTTTATGATGAAGCACCGCTGCCGGCACCACCGTCACACCACCGCACTCCTGCAAGCGCAGGCAATATTCAATATCATCGTACCAAAGAAAATATCCCTTTTGGGGCAGACCAATCTCCCGCATCTTTTTTCCCTGTAGCAAAAGTCCGCAAAAAGTTGCAGCATCACAGGCGAAACTCTCCTTTTGATATTCCTCGCTAGCAACATTGCTCTCCACATAAAGTAATCGGTTTGTGATCCGCCTTCTATGGCTGACATCAATATGCCCCTCGGTCACAACCTTTCCCGCAAGACCATAAATACCTGTATGCGCATTTGCATAGTCCAGAAGTTTTTCCATGTAGTCCGGTGCGATCATTGCATCATCATCAATGATCAGCACCCAGTCATATTCCCCCTGACTTGCACACTGCAGACCATCATAAAATCCACCTGCGCCACCAAGATTCTCCGGCTCCCGTATCACGTCCAGATCTTCCCGGGCAGCAAGGAATTCTGCTGTTCCATCCGTACTGTGATTATCCACCACAATAACACGCGAAAAAGGAATGGTTTGCCCACATACGCAGGCAAGACATTCCTTTAATAATTCTACGCGATTATAAGTTACAATAACGACTGCATTATTCATTCTTATACATTTCCTGATAATACTTCTGATAATCACCGGAAGTAACGTTCTTCATCCAATCTTCATGCTCAAAGAACCAGGCAATCGTCTTTTTAATGCCATCCTTAAACATAGTCTCCGGTTTCCAGCCTACTTCCTTCTTGATCTTGTCAGGAGCAATGGCATATCTTCTGTCATGTCCCTTACGATCTTCCACATATGTGATCAGGTCTGTGCTGACATTGGCACGTCTTGGATCATCTGCCGGAAGCATTTCCTGCAACGTCTCGATAATGATATTGATGATCTCAATGTTCTGCTTTTCATTGTGGCCACCGATATTGTAAGTCTCGAAAAGTTTACCTTTTTCCTGTACCATATCGATTCCCTTTGCATGATCATCTACATACAACCAGTCACGTACGTTTTTGCCATCCCCATATACCGGCAACTTCTTGCCCTGTAATGCATTGTTGATGATAAGCGGAATCAACTTCTCCGGGAACTGATAAGGGCCATAGTTGTTGGAGCAGTTTGTAATATTTGCAGGGAACTTGTAGGTATCCATATAAGCCTTAACAAGCATATCAGAAGATGCCTTACTTGCTGAGTATGGGCTATGTGGGTCGTATGGTGTTGTCTCGTAGAAATATGCGTTTGGATCATCATCCAAAGAGCCATATACTTCATCTGTAGACACATGTAAGAATTTCTTACCTTCCTTGAAAGTTCCATCCGGCAACTCCCAAGCAGCCTTAGCACAATTTAACATAACGGCTGTACCAAGGACATTCGTCTGTACAAAAACCTCTGGATTCTTGATGGAACGGTCTACGTGAGACTCGGCTGCAAAATGAACCACACGATCAATGTCATTCTCTGCAAAAATCTTGCTGATGGCTTCCTTATCACAGATATCAGCCTTGACAAAGGTGTAATTGTCTCTGTCCTCAATATCTTTTAAATTCTCCAGATTTCCTGCGTAGGTCAACTTGTCCACGTTGATAATACGGATCTCATTGTCATATTTGCGGAACATATAATGAATATAATTGCTTCCAATAAATCCTGCTCCACCTGTTACTAAGTATGTTCTCATAATCTTCTCCTTTTTACGAACCTTATTTTATCTCAACCGGATTTTGCGTTTTCCCCGGCTTTTTGCACTCTCTGTCTGAAACTGTCCTTTCTTCGTGTGCCGTTTCTTCCAAATCCTCTACTTTCTTATACAACAAGCCAACCTCTTGTGTCAAGCGTTTACACTTTCTGGTCAGATTGGAAATAACGATCGTCTGGCTGAAAATAATCATCAGGACAAACAAAAGTCCCAAAAATGTCAGCATATTGATCGGAAGTGTGATCCCCAGTGTCTGTGACATAATCGTCAACAGTCCCGGAAACAGATCAAAGATCAGCAGCAAAAGTCCCACAAAAAACCAGATCAAAGCGTATTTCAATTCCAGCCGCCGGATGCGAACTAGATTTCCAATATATAAAATAGCGATCAGCGCACCAATAGCAATGACCACTTGTAATCTCAGACTCATATAGCCTCCTCTTAATCACCTATGGCAGCCATAATACACGCCAATGGCACCTTAATCATATAGTAAATCGACTTTTTAAAGGATATGGATGACTTGCCGGACTCTCTAGCCTTCATCTCGACCGGGATCTCCTTTACCACAAAGCCTCGCTTCAACACAGTCACAGCAGTCTCTGGCTCTGGGTAATCCTTTGGATAATCGTTGGCAAACATATGCATGACTTCCTTATCCACCATGCGCATACCGCTGGTCGGATCTGTTATGGTCTTCCCCGTCAAAAGGCGGATCAGCCATGTAAAAAAATGGATGCCTACGCGACGAAGTCCTGTCGACTGGAAACCTTCTCCCTCAATAAAACGGGAACCGATCAGCATATTGATCTCCTCAGCCTCCATGACATCTGCCATCTTTTCCAGGAACTTGGCATCGTGCTGCCCATCTCCATCAATCTGGATCGCATAATCATAGCCAAACCGGTGTCCGTACAAGTATCCTGTCTGTACGGCGGCACCAATACCGGAATTGATACTGAGAGTTACCATATTATAGCCCAGCCGATCGCATAGTTCCTTGGTACCATCCATGGAATGATCGTTGATGATGACATAATCAAAACTCGGCGCATTTTTTTTGATATCTTCTACTGTCCTCTCGATCGAACCGACCTCATTAAATGCCGGTATGATCACCAGTCGTTTCTTCATTGTTACCTCACAAAAATCTTTAGATAAATGCCTCCGAGAAAACTCATCAGCCGGCGTATCATAACACTCAGATTCACCTGCCATCTAGACAGGTGTAGTTCCTTGGCATATCGCTCTACCAATCTTTTATGTTCTTCCAGATAGACATCTTTTTTGTCGCCATTCATAACCTGACTGGTATTCGAATCGTTTCGGATACGGAAGGAATTGAGCGGCTCATGTAATATATAGATCTTTCCCTTACAGCAAATGCGCATAAAGAAATCATAATCAATGATATAGACAAAGGAGGGATCAAAACCGCCCCATGCCTCATAGGCACTTCTACGGATCAGATTGGCAAGCGGCGCCCCCAGATAATCTCTGGTAAAAGCGGAGAAGCGACAGGCTTTCCTGCCCTCCACAAGACCACTTGCGTGATAGCGCTTATAATAGCCGGTGGTCTTGCCATGCATGTCCACAAAGCGCGTATCCGTCTGCACCAGATTTGCCTCCGGATACCTCTCCATGATCTCCACTTCTCTTGCCAGCAGAGTTTCATGGATCAGATCATCCGCGCATAAGAGTTTGATAAAGTCCCCCTTGCAAAGTTCCATGCAATGGTTCCAGTTGCCTGCCATACCAAGATTTTTTTCATTCTGATAAAGATGCAGACGATCGTCCCCTGCCTGCTTTGCAAAAGTCTTCACCACCTGATAGGTATCGTCCGTTGACCGATCATCCACAACGATCAATTCGAGATTCTGATAAGTCTGTGTCAGAACGGATTGTATGGTTTCCAGGATCGTATCCGCATTGTTATATGCCGGGATACAAACACTGACGAGTGGCGATTCCATTAGCAATTCTCCATGTCAAAATCTTTTAAATAGACATCTAATGCATCTTCCCAATTTGCCATGGCAAACTGATCTGTTGTCAGACGCAGCATGTAGTTATCCAGATTTGAATATGCCGGACGTTTTGCTGCATCCGGGTTCATATTAGCATACTCCTGACTGGTAATGTGATTGACCTTAGTCTTGATTCCCAGTTTCTTATAGAATGCCTCGGTGAAATCCGCCCAGTTTGTCTCACCTTCACAGGTCGCATGGAAGATACCATAGTTGTCTGTTCCTTCCAGGAAATGGATCATCTTGGCAAGTTCTACTGCTGAAGTCGGAGAACCAAACTGATCGCATACCACAGACACCTCGTCATGTGTCTTAGATGCACGTACCATAGTCTTAACAAAATTCTTGCCATCGCCATACAGCCATGCGGTACGAAGAATAAAGAACTTCTCTGCAAACTGACGTACAAAATGCTCGCCCTCTAACTTGGTCTTGCCATAGGCACTGATCGGATTCGGCTCATCAAACTCTGTACGTGGCGCACGCTCTGTTCCGGCAAAGACATAGTCGGTAGAAACATGTACCAGTTTTGCCCCTACTGTCGTTGCAGCGATCGCAAGATTACGCGGTCCGATCGCATTAATCTTGTAAGCAAGATCCCACATTTTTTCACAGCCGTCTACATTGGTCAGAGCTGCGCAGTTGATGATGACATCCGGCTTTTTATCCAAAGCCAAGGTCATGACTGCATCAATATCTGTAATATCCAAAGAAGTGATATTCTCTCCCTCTGCTACGTCTGTCAGGATAAATTCCACCTGACCTGCATATTCCTTTTGAATTGCTCGTCCAAGCTGTCCGTTACAGCCCGTCACAAGTACCTTTTTCATATCATCTACCCTTTCTGTCTATACATAATCATTTGCCTTTTTTGCAAGCCGGTTCATGGCAGAGAACATACCGCGAATGGATGCTCTCGTAATGTTTGAACTAACGCCCACGCCAAAGGTGATATTTCCGCTGCGGTTGTCACGCATCTCAATGTAGGCTGCTGCCTTTGCACCTGAGCCCTTGCCCAGAGAATGTTCGCTATAATCCAGCACAGAGAAATCAACCTGCGGTACACACTGCTTGACTGCAAGTTTTACCGCATCGATCGGTCCGTTACCATCTGCCTCGGAATGGATTGCCTTGCCATTGTACTTAAAATCGAGAGATACATGTGTCTCATCATTTGCCATATTGTCATCGATATCCACAAAGACGAGTTCAAACGGCATCTTGTTCTCAAAGTATTCTTTTTTGAAGGCTTCCATCATCTTCTGCGGCTCAACCTCGCCGCCTTCCTGCTCGGAAATATACTGGATGACATCTGCAAATTCTCTCTGCATCTTCTTTGGCAGTTTGTAGCCATAGACGGTATCCATCACAAAGGCAACGCCGCCCTTGCCGGACTGGCTGTTGATACGGACCACCGGCTCATATTTTCTGCCAATGTCTGCCGGATCGATCGGAAGATACGGGACTTCCCAATATTCATTTCCGCGCTCCTGCATCGCATGTACGCCCTTATTGATGGCATCCTGATGGGATCCGGAAAAAGCGGTAAATACCAGTTTGCCGGCATAAGGATGACGCATATCTACATGCATCTTGCAGCATCTCTCATAGATCTCAACGATCTCCTTGACATCCTCGATCTCCAATTCCGGATTGATACCCTGGGAGAACATATTGTAAGCAACCGTCAGAATATCCACATTACCGGTACGCTCGCCATTGCCGAGCAAAGTACCCTCAACACGGTCTGCACCGGCAAGCAGTGCTAATTCCGTGATGGCAACACCGGTACCACGGTCGTTGTGCGGATGCACACTTAAGATGATATTATCACGATCCTCAAAATGGGTACTCATCCATTCGATCTGATCGGCATATACGTTCGGTGTATTCATTTCCACTGTTGCAGGCAGGTTAAAAATGATCGGTGCATCCGTCGCATGATCCCATTCTTTCTGCACAGCCGTACAGATGCGAAGGGCAAAATCTACCTCTGTACCGGTAAAACTCTCAGGTGAGTATTCCAGTTGCACATTACCGTCAAAATCTGCCAGATGCTCTTTGACCATACGTGTTCCTGCGATGGCAATGTCAATGATCTCATCCTGACTCTTGTCGAATACCACATCTCTTTGCAGAGTAGATGTGGAGTTGTAGATATGAACCACAACATTCTTGATTCCCTGGATAGCTTCAAAGGTACGGTCCACCAGTTCCTGACGACACTGGGTCAGCACCTGTACTTTGACATCATCCGGGATCTTATTCTCTGCTACTAACTTGCGTAAGAAATCATATTCGATCTGTGATGCAGCCGGGAAACCGATCTCGATCTCCTTAAAACCTAAACGAAGCAAAAGATCGAACATTTCCATCTTTTCATCTACATTCATCGGCTCGATCAGCGCCTGGTTACCGTCACGCAGATCAACGCTACACCAGATCGGTGCCTTTTCAATCTGCTTATCCGGCCAGGTACGCTCCGGGAAATTTAAAACCGGATTTCTCTTATATCTCTTATAATTTAACATTTCTAAATTCCTTCTTTCTTATACTTGCGGCAAGAAATCAGCCTTTTTACCCTTATTCTCCAAATCCGTTTTCTACCAATGCCACCAATGCCTTCAGGGCTTCTTCTTCATCTTCGCCCTCACAGACGATCTCGATCTCATCACCGGATTTGATGCAGGCGCCAAGCACGCTCAAGACACTCTTAGCGTTGGCTGTGCCACTTGCTCCATAATGAAATGTGATACTGGATGTGTATTTCATTGCCTCCTGGCAAAAGATTCCCGCTGGTCTTAAATGAAGGCCTGTGGGATTGATAATCTGTACCTTCTGCGTAACCATGACAACCTCCTATAACATTGTATTCATGATCAGTTCTGCTAATTTCTTGGCTTCTTCTTCAATCTGCTTTTGATCCTTGCCCTCGATCATAACGCGGACAAGCGGTTCGGTTCCGGATGGACGGATCAAGACGCGTCCCTCTCCGGCAAACTTATCCTCCAGTTCTTTCACGGCACTGGCAATCTCCGGATACTCCATAAAACTTTCTTTCTTATGGTTAGGCACCTTGGCGTTCACCAGTGCCTGTGGTAGGACTTCCATCACCTTGGCAAGTTCCGATAATGGCTTGCCGGTATCCACCATGACCTGCAACAGATGAAGTGCACTCAAGAGCCCGTCACCTGTTGTATTGTCATCCAGAAAGATCACATGACCGGATTGCTCACCACCTAAATTATAACCGTTTGCAAGCATATTTTCCAAAACATAGCGATCGCCTACTTTTGTCTTTTCGATGTGAAGATTCTTCTCCTGCCCCATCAGGGTAAATCCCAGATTTGACATGACCGTAACAACGACCGTATCCTGTTTTAAACTTCCTTTTTCCTTCATATAGTTGGCACAGATCGCCATAATCTCATCGCCATCTACCATCTTGCCATTTTCATCTACGGCAAGCATACGATCTGCGTCCCCGTCAAAAGCCAGACCAAGAGCTGCCTTTTCATAGACAACTCTCGCCTGCAATTCTTCCATATGGGTCGATCCGCAATTGGAATTGATGTTGGTTCCATCCGGGTTTGTATGGATGGCTACCAGATTCGCTCCCAGTTCACGCAGGGTCTCCACGGAGGTCTTATAAGACGCGCCCTCTGCACAGTCGATCACGATCTTCATGCCGGAAAGATCGACCGGAACTGTCTTTTTCATAAAGTCCACATACTCGCGAATCATATCGAAGCGGTATTCGATCTTGCCAATACCGGATCCGGTCGGCAGATTGATATCCTTCATATCGTTGGCGATCAGAGCCTCGATCTCATCCTCCAGAGCGTCGGACAACTTATAGCCCTCGCCATTGAAAAATTTGATACCGTTAAATTCCATTGGATTATGAGACGCAGAGATAACAACACCTGCATCCACCTTGTGTTTTCTTGTCAGATACGCGATCGCAGGTGTCGGCATAACACCGGCGAAAATCGCATCTGCACCGACAGAACAGATGCCTGCCATCAGAGCACTTGCCAGCATACCACCGGATATTCTCGTATCACAGCCTACGATGATCGTTGGCTTGTGTGCCTGCTCCTTGGTAAGGACGTATGCTCCCGCCTGCCCCAGTTTCGTAGCCAGTCCGATCGTAAGTTCTGAACCGGCAACTCCTCTTACGCCATCGGTTCCAAATAATCTTCCCATGTTTAACTCCTTCTTACTCCGTTGTGATTGTTATATTCGTCGTTGCTGCCGTCGCTGAAATCCCGCTGTCCAGATCCAACGTGACAGACACCGTATGCTTACCGGCTCCCAGACCACTGACATCCACCGACCCTGTGATATTCTCTGCGACAAGGTCTGCCAGATCCGATGCCTTTCCGGTAATCTTTACTTCTACTGTTGTAGCATCAAATACTGCCTTGCTGCCATCTTCCAGATTTTTGATCGTCAGATTGGCAGTCGGCACACGATAAGTCTTTGTCTCATCCCCGGATACGTTGACCTTGACCGTCGCCTGCGCAGCATTACTGTCTGCGACCTTGGCTCCGCTCGGCAGATAAGTATTCAGATCCACGGTAGTCGTCAGACTCGATGTGAGTTTGGACAGATCCAGTGCACTGCCACTGATCGTGATCTCCGTGATCTCATTAAGCACATCTGCCTCTCCGGTGATCTCGATTGTGTCCGGATCCACACTGACAGACTCCAGATACAATCCCTGTGGCAGACTTCCTGTCGTCTGCACCTGTACCGCTACTGTCTTGATATGGGAGATCGTAAGACTGACCTTAACCGTCTCATGGTTTACATTCAGTCGGCTCTGATCGATCTCATTACCGTTTTTATCCAGAAAATGCAAGGATGCATCCGTATCAAAATCTTCGTTGACACCGTCAACATCAACATATGCAACCACTTTCGCAATGGTGCTGACTACATCTTCCGGTCCCGATACGGTCACACTGGATGGATCCACTTCCGTCTTGTCGATCACGCAGCCCTCCGCCGGATTGCCGTTGGTCTCGACTTCCACATCATGCTTAGTCGTCATTTTATTACCGATGATGACTTGCAGATACAGTCTCTTGGCTGAGACCGTAATACTGCTGTTGTTATTGTTGACCGTGATCGTCACAGGAACACGGGAATCATCCTCTAAATAGTTCATGTCAGCCGTTGCCGTAAAATCAGATCCTGACAACCGTTCCATCACAGAACGTTTTGCCGTCACACGGAAACTGACGGTATTGCCACCCTCCGGGATCTCATAGTAGCGTCCGGCATCGGTCAGAACATCCGCATTGACCACATTTACACTCGTCGTAAAAGTCTTGGTCTGGGTCGGATCGTCCACATTGACAACGATCAGCCACAATAGGATGGAAAAGAAAAGTGCTAACAGTTTCAGTCCCCAGTTATTTAAAAACATTCGTTTGATCTTAGGAGTTATGCTCTGCTTCATCTTTTACCCTCCTTCCCAAACGCGGTTTGTTATTCTCGTCTACATCTTTTACCGGATTCTGCAACTCGATCAATTTTTCTTTTAACTGATCGTCAGTCACTTTCTCCGTCAGATGTCCGTTCTGCGCTATGGATACCCTGCCAGTCTCCTCGGAAACCACGATCGTCAGCGCATCACAGACCTCGCTGATGCCCAGCGCCGCACGATGCCTTGTACCGAGTGCCTTGCTTAAATTCATATTCTCGGACAACGGCAGATAACAGGTCGCAGCCACGATACGATCGCCTCGTACAATGATCGCGCCGTCATGCAGGGGTGTATTTTTCTCGAAGATATTGATCAGAAGCTGCCTGGTCAGAACGGCATCCAGTGTGATGCCGGTTCTTTCCACCTCATCCAGGCGCATCTGGTTTTCTACCACGATCAAGGCTCCCGTCTTGACGGCTCCCATCTCAAAGCATGCCATGACCGTGTCATTGATGGTCTTATCCTCAAAACGCTTGGAAATACTCTTGCCAACACCCAGATTGGCAAGGAAAGTAAACAGCCGTCGTCGCCCCAGGTCTTCCAGAGCCTTACGGAGTTCCGGCTGGAACACAACGATCACCATGATCAGTGCCACATTCAGGAGTTTTTCGCCCAGCCAGAGGATCGTACTCATCTGGAACAGGGCTGCCAAAATAAAGAATGCTACAACAACCAGCAGACCTCGAAAGAGCATCCAAGTCCTTGTGTTCTGCACCCAGATCAAAAGTTGATAAATGAAAAAAGCAATGATGATAATTTCCACGATATCCGTGATCTGCACATTCGGAAAATTGATTCCAAAATAATCTCCAAAGAATGCATCCAGACTATTTATGATGTTGTCCATATCATCTCACCCCTTTCTTAATTGTCCTGCGTCTCTTCTGTTTCTTCCAGATCATCCACCGGGAGCGGTAATGTCTCGGAAGTAATACGCTTGATCTCTTTTTCCTGCTCCGGTATGTGCATCTTTGGCACTGCCGTCACATAGTAATAATATTCATCATCTTCAAACTGTACATGCTCGGTACGTGTATAATCAAATCCTCTGGCAAAAAATACCATGCCAAGTCCCACGATCAGGGTCACAACATTGCCGATCACCAGAAGCGGAATGTTTTCCTTTTCTCCGGTAAAGAGGATGCCTGCCAGCATCAGCACAAATTCAACGACTACACCGGAAAGTACGCCCACCAGCCATGCATGCTCTATGCCCTTAGTCCGCACGGTGTAGACCACCAGAAACATTGCCGTCATCGCCACCAGATAGATGTAAAACATGCTGTTGTTTAGGATCTGTCCCTGTAATAACTCTGCCGCGCTCAGATCCGTATTGGGATCCAGAAAAGATGAGGCATTTTCCACGACCGTCTTCAGATAGTATGATAATACACTTCCGCATATGATCGTAGGCAGTTCATGTATGCTGCGCATCAGACCCGCTTCCATGGGTACGACAAAGGGGATATTGAGATAACGGCAAGCCGGTATGACCATCATATTATAAGTATCATCTGACCGAAAATATGCAGATACCGCATAACTGATCGCCAGCAGAACCAAGGCTATGACCGCTGCATCTGTCGACAAGGTCATCAGATGCATGAGTCCCACAAAAAACACAATAAAAGTAGACCCTGCCAGCGGAAGCAGCATACTGATACCCGCGATCACCACAGAGACCCACCAATGATTCAATATCTTTTGATAACCAAAGCACCGATTCATGACCAAGAGCACAGCCAGCACGATCGCAAAGCGGAGCAAGCGTACCACCCATTCTTCTCTTGTTATGATAAAATGCCTGATCTTCGTTCGTATCTGTATTAAAAATGTCATATTAGTCCCATCCCTCAGGTATTTTCGACAGGTCCTCTTCCTGATACATCTCGCGCAGTTCCCGATAGTCCTTGCGCAAGTGGCGCAAAAGCGTCACACCCTCGTCATATCGCTTGGCTGCGTGTCTGCGCACCATACGAAGATAATAGTACATATATAATATATAGAGAACCAATCCCAATAAAATGCCAAGTATCAATCCAACCAGATGGATATTGATTACCAAAGTGCTGGCCAGCAGGACAATAAGACCTGCATAAAGTGCCGCATAGATCAAAGTACCCAGAAAGACACCGCCCAAGGTACAAAGAGAAAGATAATCACGTTTGCGATAATGTATTGCCGGACCAAGTTTGCGGCCTTGTTTGTCTTCGATCATCGCCATCTTTGTCATATGCATGACACGCTGTTCGCTTAGCATCTGGCTTCCTCCTGCATTTTCCTTGCTCGTGCGCATACAAACACTACTCACCACTACATCACATTATAACATAATCAAATCTCGGCGCAACCTCGCAGGGGGAATACACAAGAAAAACACAAAAACACCCCTTCTCCAACCGAGTGAAAAGGGGTATGATCCTGCTCATATTTATTTTTTTAAGAAACGCATCTTGTCTACATCACGCAGACCCTTGTTCTTGGATAGATCTTCTTTTGGCTCCGGTTTCTGGATCGCGTTGCTAAAATCCCCACGCATACGGCTCTTGCATGCCTCACAAAAACGTCCGGTACGAATAGAAGCACCACAGCACTCACATTCGATTCCCACCTGTGAGTCTGCTGAAAACTCCAGGCGTTCTTCACGGATCCACTGACGGATCTGCTGTACCGTGACATCATTATCCTCGGCTACCATCTGGATGTTGGAACCCGGATTATTGCGCACATATTCCTTGACCTGCTGGAACTTCTCCTCTACAGCCTCTCTGCATGCCTGACAAATTGGCGGTCCTCCCAGATAGTTAAATAATCTGCCACATTGTCTGCAATTTCGTACGTCCATATTTTCCTCCTCCCGGTCACACATGTTTTTCCCTGCCGGCGCAGACCGTCAAGCAATAGACCTGACGCACGCCCGATGCCAAAAGAGCCTCGGTCACGCCATCCAATGTGCTCCCTGTCGTATAGATATCATCAATTAACAGAATTTTGTTTAATTTTACACCATTTTTTCTGATTTTAAAAGCATTTTCCAAATTCTTTTTTCTTCTCTGATCATTCAGGTTCTTAAGGGGTGCCGTATTCTTGGTCCGCACGGCCAGTGACCTTTCCATCCTGCAATCCATCAGAACTGCGATCTCCCCTGCAAAAACCTCTGCCTGATTGTAGCCGCGCCGCCGCTCTTTTCCAGCATACATAGGCACCGGAACGACCGCATCCACCTCCAAATTTCTGAGCCAGTCACCGTAGATACGCCAGGCATCCTTTGCAAAAATACGCCGATATGCACGGCAATTACTATATTTAAAGCGATACATAGCCTCTTTCATAGGACCGTCATAGGCATAGACCGCCCTGTTCTGCACAAATGCATGCGCTTTTTTCCCGCAATCCCCGCACAGATCCTGCGTAAGATCTGTCAGGGCTTTCCCGCATTTGACGCAGCCCCCGTCTCCTATATAAATGATTTTCCCGGCACATGCCTGGCAAAATCCCTTTTCTTTCTCCTTGGCAAACAGGATCTCATTGCATCCCGGACAGCGTTCCGGGAAGATTTCCTGTCGGATCCCCTCCAGCAATTTGCCTGGCAGTGTGTATTTTCTATGACCCCTCATTGACTTTTTTCTCCCCTCTCTTTAAAATGTAATTTCAGAGTTATTTAAAAATGCTGTATAACAGTTTCATATGGAGGTTTTTCTAACTATGCTAAATATAAAACGTTTTGCCTGCACCGGGCTCGCCGCCATTCTGGTAGTATCACTTCCGGCTTGCGGCAAGGACAAGTCCTCCGGCTATACCCCCCTGCCGGAAGAAGATGACACAGTATATAATATCAGTCTCTGTCAGGATGAAGACAGCGACTATTACAACAATATCTCACAGGGCTTTAACGATGCCCTGACAGATCTTTTCGGATCTGCTCATGTCAATGTCACGACCATGGTCGCCAACGATACGATCGGCACGGACAGCATCTGCGCAGATTATGTCACCGGCGGCACAGACCTGATCTTTGCCAATGGCAAAAAGAGCCTGTCTTCCGCTGCCACGGCAACCGAGGACATTCCGATCGTCGGCGCTGCTGTTATGGACTACCAGAGTGTCCTTCACTTAGCCACCGCCTCTGATTCCTCCTGGAACAAAAAAACAGGTACCAATGTGACCGGTATTTCATCCAAGCCAAATCTGGAGGAGCAATTATCACTCCTGATCGAGGCAACACCGGATCTGCAGTCTGTCGGGCTTTTGTATAACCCGGAAGATACGGACGGCATTTACCAGAATGTTCTTTTAGAAAAATATCTGGATCAGGCAGGTATCCCTTGGAAAGAATACGCACTTCCTTCGGATGATATCGACAGCAGCATCAGTGATGAACTGACCGATGCGACCGCCATTGCTCCAACCAAGCAGATCGCTTCTTCTGTCACAGAAGGCAGCAATAATGACGTAGTTTCCTTCGCAGGGAATGATCTTTTGAGTGGTATCTTTTCTCCAAGCAGTGCTCACGTTGCCAGCACTTCTGCTACCTGGACGCCGGACTTATCCATAGCCAACGCAGAACCGCTTGCAGCGGATGCTTCCTTAGAAGACATAGTGCAATACGCCTGCAACGAGTGCAGCGTTCTCTTCCTTCCTGCCGAAAGCCAGTTGACCAGCGAAGTCCAGACGATCGTTGATATCGCCACGGCATCCGGTACCAGAACCGTCGGTGGTGATGCCTCACTCGGACAAGAGACGCTGGTATCTATGTATAAAGACCCTTATGCTATGGGCTATGCCGCAGGCAAGATGGTCTACCGCATTTTAGTCGACGGGGCAGATCCGGGTGATATCAAGATCACCAATTCTCCTGCCGAGAACGTCAAACTCTACAACGCATCTCGTGCCGAAAGTCTTGGAATGACATTTCCAAAATCTTTCCACGAGATCAATGATTATTTTGCAAATTACGAAATTGGATCCACCACTACAAGAATCAGTAGTGATGATACAGCAGAATAAAAGATATTTTCAGAGGCTTCGCTTATATGAGCGAGGCCTCTTTTAATCTTTCTTTCAATCCAGAATACCGACGCTGTTGCGTCGTATTATCGATCATCCGGTAAAATACATTTTCATCCCCCACAATGGTAATACACTTGCGCGCCCTGGTCACAGCCGTATATAAAAGATTCCGGTTCATAAGCATACGCGGTCCCGGCAGCAAAGGCATGACCACCGCCGGATACTCGCTTCCCTGCGATTTATGAATGGTGATCGCATAGGCTAATTCCAGTTCGTCCAATCCCTTAAAAGGATATATCACCAATTTATTTTCATCATAGAGTACACTGACCGTGCTGCTGTAGTCATTGATCTCCTGAATGATCCCAACATCCCCATTGAATACGCCCAGTCCTTTGTCGATTGCCAGTCCATAACGGCTGCGGATCTCCCATTCTAACTGGTAATTGTTGCGGATCTGCATGACCTTGTCACCCTCACGGAAGATCCGCTCACCCACCTGATGCTCTTTCTTTCCCTTTTCCGGTGGATTTAAATATTGCTGCAAAATGCCATTGAGACGTTCTACCCCCAGTAACCCCTTGCGGGTCGGTGTCAGCACCTGAACATCATACGGTGTCGCGTCTACGTATTTTGGCATTTTTTGTTTGACCAACTGTAGCATAACACTGATGATGACATCTGCATCATAACGTTTCAGCAGAAAGAAGTCCCGGCTCTTATTATCCAGTACGATATGCTGGCCGTCGTTGATCTTATGCGCATTGACAACAATATCGCTCTGACTCGCCTGACGAAAGATCTTTTGCAGGGTCACGACCGGAAAGCACTCTGACGCTATGATGTCCCGCAGAACATTGCCCGGTCCAACACTCGGCAACTGGTTGATGTCCCCCACCAGAATCAGACGCGTTCCATGCCCGATCGCCTTTAACAGAGCATACAGGAGAGTGATATCCACCATAGACATCTCATCAATGATTATGACATCCGCCTCCAGAGGATTGAACTCGTTGCGTTCAAACAAACCGCCGACCGCCTTGGCATCATCTTTCGCCTCGCTCATCGCCCCATTGACTTCCAGTAAACGGTGGATGGTCTTTGCCTCATATCCGGTAGTCTCACTCATCCGCTTTGCCGCGCGCCCTGTCGGTGCTGCCAGAAAAATATCATAGCCCTCGCCCACGAAATAAGAGATCATGGCTCGGATCGTCGTCGTCTTTCCCGTTCCCGGTCCACCGGTCAGGATAAAGAGGCCATGCGTCGCCGCCTGTCTGACCGCCTCTGCCTGCCACTCATCCAATTCCATATCTTCTTCTTTCTGGATCCTTGCGATCGCCTGGGTCAGTTTGGCAGGCGTCACATCATAAGTCTCATTCAAAGCGTGCAAAAGTCCTGCCGACACCTGTTCCATACGGTAAAAGTTCTTGGCATACACGCCCTCATCCTTTAATTCCACCTTGCCATCCATGGCAAGATTCATAACATGTTCCTCAATGTGCTCCGATGCAACGCCAAGCAACTGATTGGCATAGCGGAGCAATTCTTCCCGCGGCAGATAAGTATGCCCCAGTGTCGATGCCCCTGTCAGGCAATAGAGGATCCCGCACCGGATACGAAAGTCCGAATCGGTACGAATACCCACACGCTCAGCGATCTCATCTGCTATCTTAAAGCCGATCCCCGGCACTTCCTCTGCCATGCGGTAGGGGTTTTCACGAATAACACTGTAAATTTCCTGTCCATATGCCTGATAGATCCTAACCGCCAGATTGCTCGTGATGCCATATTTTTCTAAAAAGATCATAGCATCCCGCAGGTCTTTTTTTTCTACCATCTGACTGGAAATCTCCATCGCCATACGCTCGCTGATCCCCTTGATCTCCGCAAGCCGTTCCGGTTCTTCTTCCATGATGCGGAAGGTGTCCTTTTTGAACCGTCGCACGATACGGGATGCCAGTGCCACACCGATTCCCTTGATGGCACCGGATGCCAGGTAACGCTCCATGGAAAGGACATCTTCCGGCGCCTTTGTTTCATAGGATTTCATCTGAAACTGTTCGCCATAGGTCGGATGTGATGTATATTCCCCATGTAATAAAAGAATCTCCCCCTCCGTGACGACAGGGAAGATTCCTACACATGTAATTTCATCTTCTTCGCTTATTAAATTGAGAACGGTATAACCGTTATCCGCATTGCGGAACACGATGTGTTCCACATAGCCTTGTAAATCTTCCATCGATTATGTAGTCCTATCCTACTCTATTCCGTAATTGCGCTTCATCTGATCGACCAGTTGGTCTGTCAGACTACCGCCATATTCTGATACCATCTCGCCTGCAAGCTGCTGGATCGTCGCATCCATATACATATCGGCATACTGGCTCATGGTCGAATCCTGATCATCATCCGAAGTCACACTGTCCTTCATCTGCTTGATGACCTGTTCTAACATATAGGATTCAAAAGACTCTACGGCATTTACCAGATCCTCCTCTGAGGAATCAGAAGAAAGCCCGGAAAGTGCGCTGGTTGCCTTGTCCGACCTGCTGGACGACTGTGCATTTGAAGAAACCGTATCGTAATAAGAAGATAAACCATCTACTGAAAAACTCATACCCTATCTCCTCCTATCGCTTGAGATTGTTTGCCTGTTCCAACATGGTATCGGAGGTCGTGATCGCCTTGGAGTTCATCTCATAGGCTCTCTGTGCCACGATCAGATTGACCATCTCATCTGCCACATTGACATTGGATGCTTCCAAATAGCCCTGTGCGATCGTACTTCTGGTCACGCCGGCGGTCGCAATCTCACTCAGCGGTACACCCGAAGCCTGGGTTGCCTCAAAAAGGCTGTCCCCGGTCTTTTCCAATCCTTTTGGATTGTTGAACTGGTACAATGCCACCTGCTGCCCGGTCGGTATATAGGTGCCGTCTGCTGCCTTATATGCCACAGAACCATCCGTTCCAAAGGAAACCGCATCGCCCGAAGCGCCATCCGGCAACATGATCGGATTGCCCTGATAATCCAAGACTTCCTGTCCCTTAGATGTAGCCAGAACACGATTGCCCATATTATCCAGTGCCCATGTAAAATCACCACTTCTGGTATAATAGGTTCCATTGTCTGCACCGCGCACTGCGAAAAAACCGGAACCGGAAATGCACAATGCCGTCTTGCTGGCATTCGCCTGCATGGTTCCCTGTGTATAGTCTGTATTGGTAGATGCCACTCTTGCACCCAAACCCACCTGTGCTGTCGTAGGTTTATTTTCTCCGTTTGCTGTTGTCGTCTCTGTACGAAGGGTTTGGTATAAAAGTGACTTGAACTGCGTAGATTGGGACTTATATCCCACGGTATTGACATTGGCGAGATTGTTGGCGATCGTGTCAACGTTCGTCTGCTGCGCCTTCATCCCTGACGCACCTGTCCATAATGCTCTCATCATAATGAATGCATCTCCTTTCCAAATTCTCTGTCAGCATGACTGAATACTGTCATGCAGTCTCATCGGCATTGTCAATTTAGGAATTTTACACCTGTCCTACGCTATTGACTGCCTTGTCCAGTGTAGAGTCCTCGGTCTGAATCACCTTTTGCCCAGCCTCATAGGCTCTGGCAACCGTGATCATGTCGACCATTTCATCTATCACATTGACATTGGAAGCTTCGAGGCATCCTTGCTCAACGGAAGCATCGCTGGCGATGACCTGTCCGCCCGGAACCAGATCATATAGATTCTCGCCATATTTTGAAACAAAATTATTATCTGCAAACTGCACCACACCGATACGGTCTACAACCTGACCATTTTGATAGATAAATCCCTGTTCATCAATCTCGTAAGACTGATCCGGGTCAATCCGTACATAATTGGCAAGTGCATCATCGGAATTCAGCGCTCCGATCCGATTCAGGACATAATCTCCGTCTGATGTGCGCAGATATCCTTGATTATCTACAGAAAAAGCACCATCCCTGGTATATTTGATAGAAGTCTCTCCGTCCTTGGATGTAAAAGCGATGGCAAAAAATCCCTCACCGGAAAGGGCCAGATCAGACATATTGTCTGTGATCTGAAAACTGCCCTGATCCCAGTTTGTAAAGGTCTCTCCCACTTTCACACCCAGACTAATCGAACCGATACGCTGCGGCATATCATAATTCGATGTATCCTTGATCTTGATCGCCAGTTGATGATCAAAAGACTGATTTACCATACCTTCTTTTTTGTACCCGGTCGTCGCGGAATTTGCCAGATTATTGGCAATCACATCCAAGCGTTTCTGTTCGTTGACCATGCCGGTATATCCGGTGTACAGCCCTTTTACCATAATTCCTCCTACGCAAGCAAAACTAGATATTGACTTCTATCTATATATCGGATAGATCTGTCGTATTTTTTATATAAGATCTGAAATTTAATCTTCAGAACGATCGCCAGAAAGGAACTCAACGAACTTACCGGTTCCGATAGCAACACAAGTCATTGCCTCTTCTGCCGTCATCGTATTGATGCCGGTACGCTCTTCGATCAATTCCTCCAAGCCGCGAAGCAATGCTCCACCACCGGTCAGAACGATACCACGGTCAGCAACATCCGCCGCCAACTCAGGTGGTGTCTTTTCCAGTACAGAGTGGATGGCTTCTACGATCTGTAAGGTTGGCTCACGCAGTGCCTCCTCGGTCTCCTCAGAAGAAACCTCGATGGTCTTTGGCAAACCTGTGACCAGATTACGTCCTCTGACATCCATGGTCTCCGGTGTCGGGAGTGGATAACAGGTACCGATCTTGATCTTGATGTCTTCTGCGGTACGCTCACCGATCAGAAGATTGTGTTTCTTACGCATATAACGGACAATGGCTTCATCAAAGTCATCCCCTGCGATCTTGATGGAAGTGCTGACAACAGAACCACCCAAAGAGATCACAGCGATATCTGCCGTACCACCACCGATATCTACGATCATATTTCCGCATGGTCTGGAAATATCGATTCCGGCTCCGATTGCTGCTGCGATCGGCTCCTCAATGATGGAAACCTCTCTGGCACCTGCTGCATAGGTTGCATCCTCTACCGCTCTCTTTTCTACCTCGGTAGCACCACTCGGGATGCAGACACTGATACGAGGCTTGCGATAACTCTTCTTGCCCATTGCCTTCTGAATGAAGTATTTGATCATTTTTTCTGTTACTGTATAATCTGAAATAACACCCTGACGCAGTGGTCGAACGGCTACGATATTGCCCGGTGTTCTACCTAACATCAGACGTGCTTCTTCACCGATCGCCTTGATCTTGTTGGTATCTCTATCGAAAGCCACCACGGACGGCTCCTTCAATACGACACCTTTTCCTCTAACGTAAACCAGGATGCTTGCTGTACCCAAATCAATTCCGATATCACTTGAAACCATACTGTTTCTCCTTTCAGTTTGTATATGAAACGTGAACCTAGTCCACCTAATGATAGTTTTGCATTCTAATTTCAATTATATACAAATGTTACCATTTTTCAATGAATTTTTTCTGAAGATAACCTTAAACAAATCTTTATATTTGTTTTTTATTTTTTTATTCTTTTTTCACATAATGGACACATTTCTTGGATATTATAATAATCGTACTAGCAAATAGTGCTAATATATTTTTCATAACTCAGCTCCGGAGGCTTTGCTTCCGGAGCACTCCCCAAAAATAACGGAATCGCTTTTGCGGTTCCTTTTTTATTGCATCTTGCAGAAAGAACATGGGCAATCCCAGAGTATTTCTTAGGGATTGCTCTTGTTTTGCCCTTATAAGCGCTTCTTATCTGCTTCCAGATAACGTTTTACATATTGTCCTGTATATGAAGTCGGATGCTGTGCCACCTCCTCAGGTGTGCCACAGGCTACGACCCTGCCTCCGCGGTCTCCGCCATCCGGTCCCATATCAATAATATAATCTGCCGTCTTGATCACATCCAGATTGTGCTCGATCACGACCACCGTATTGCCACCCTCGGATAATTTCCGCAGAATGGTAACGAGTTTATTTACATCATCAAAATGGAGCCCCGTGGTCGGCTCATCTAATACATAGATGGTACGTCCTGTACTCCTGCGGCTGAGTTCGGTCGCCAGTTTGATACGCTGTGCCTCTCCGCCGGAAAGTGTCGTAGACGGCTGTCCCAATTTTACATAGGATAAACCTACATCATAAAGGGTCTGGATCTTACGATGGATAGATGGCACATGTTCAAAGAAATGTAAGGCTTCTTCCACCGTCATATCCAAAACATCATAGATAGACTTGCCCTTGTACTTGACCTCCAGGGTTTCGCGATTGTAGCGCTTGCCACCGCATACCTCGCACGGCACATAGACATCCGGCAGGAAATGCATTTCAATCTTGATGATACCGTCTCCGGAACATGCCTCACAGCGTCCGCCCTTGACATTAAAACTGAAACGTCCCTTGCTGTAACCGCGTGCCTTGGCATCTGCTGTCGCCGCAAAAAGATCACGGATCATATCAAACACACCGGTATAAGTTGCCGGATTGGATCGTGGGGTACGCCCGATCGGCGACTGGTCAATATCAATGATCTTATCCAACTGGTCGATCCCCTCGATATCATCATGCTTGCCCGGCACCTTATGGGCACGGTTTAGTTCTTTTGCCAGACGCTTATATAGGATCTCATTGGTCAGCGAACTCTTTCCCGAACCGGACACACCGGTAATACAGGTCATCACGCCAAGCGGTATCTGCACATCAATATTCTTGAGGTTGTTCTCTTTTGCCCCACGGATGGTCAGATATCCTGTCGGCTGCCGCCTCTCCTTTGGCACCGGAATTGTCTTTTTGCCGCTCAGATATGCCCCGGTGATTGAATTCGGATTTGCCATGACTTCCTCCGGCGTACCGATCGCTACGACCTCGCCGCCATGCTTGCCTGCCCCCGGTCCGATATCCACCAGACAGTCTGCCGCCAGCATGGTATCCTCGTCATGTTCGACCACGATCAGGGTATTGCCCAAATCACGCAGACCTTTCAAAGATGCCAGAAGTTTGTCATTATCCTTTTGATGCAGACCGATACTCGGTTCGTCCAAAATATAGGCAACACCTACCAGACCGGAACCGATCTGGGTCGCCAGACGGATACGCTGTGCCTCTCCTCCGGAAAGTGTCCCGGTCGCTCTGGACAAGGACAGGTAATCCAGACCTACGTCCACCAAAAAACCAACGCGTCCCCGGATCTCCTTTAAGATCTGGTGCCCGATCTTTTCCTGCTGATCACTCAACTGCATGTCCTGCAAAAATACCTGCAGGTCGCGGATCGGCAGTTCCGTCATTTCAAAGATATTCTTATCTGCTACAGTGACCGCCAGAGAGGACTTTTTCAGACGTTGTCCCTTACACAGCGGGCACTTACAGATATACATGAATTCCTCATATTCCTTTTTCATGGTCTCCGAATGAGTCTCACGATAGCGGCGGTTCACATTGGCGATCAATCCCTCAAAACAGATATCATAAACGCCTTCACCGCGCTGCCCCTTATAATGCACCGGCACAGTACGGTCAAATCCATAGATGAACTGATGGCGTATCTCCTCCGGCAGGTCCTTGTAAGGCGTATCCAAAGAAAATCCGTATTCCTTTGCCAGTGCAACCAGGATCGCATGCGTGAAACTCTTTTTGTCGGATGCCGACTGCCATCCCATGACCGTGACACAGCCCTCATTAAAACTCAGGCGCTTGTCCGGGATCATCAGATCCTCATCAAACTCCATCTTAAAGCCAAGTCCGAAGCATTCCGGGCAGGCTCCAAAAGGATTGTTGAAAGAGAAACTACGCGGCTCCACCTCATCTACACTGATACCGCAATCCGGGCAGGCAAAGCCTTCGGACATCATGAAGTTCTCACCATCGATGACATCCACCTCGACTAATCCCGAGGTCAGGTGCAGGATATTTTCGATCGAATCGGTCAGACGCTTCTCAATGCCCTCTTTGACAACCAGACGGTCGACAACGATCTGGATATTGTGCTTGATATTCTTTTCCAGAACGATATCCTCAGACAGATCATATAAATCGCCATCCACGATCACACGCACATAGCCACTCTTTTTTGCCTTGGTAAAGAGTTTTTCATGGGTTCCCTTTCGCCCGCGCACAACCGGTGCCAATAACTGAATCTTGGTACGTTCCGGCAGTGCCATGATACGATCGACCATCTGATCAACGGTCTGCTTGCGGATCTCCCGTCCACACTTCGGGCAGTGAGGAATACCGATACGCGCATAGAGCAGACGGAAATAATCATAGATCTCCGTCACCGTCCCTACCGTAGAACGCGGGTTGTGGTTGGTCGATTTCTGGTCGATGGATATCGCCGGCGGCAATCCCTCGATCTTCTCCACATCCGGCTTTTCCATCTGTCCCAGAAACTGTCTGGAGTAAGAAGACAAAGACTCCATATATCGTCTCTGTCCTTCTGCAAAGATGGTATCAAAAGCCAAAGATGACTTTCCCGATCCGCTGAGCCCGGTCAATACCGTAAAGGAATCTCTGGGAATATCCAGACTGATATTTTTGAGATTATGCACATTGGCTCCTCTGATCTTGATGTATTTTCTTGTGTCCTTCATGATTCTAAACCTCTATCTTATCTCTATCTTAATATTTATCTGCTACATATCCCGCAGCATATTTTTCAGTTCGATCAGGCGGTCACGATATTCTGCCGCAGCCTCAAAGTTAAGTTCTGCCGCAGCCTTTTCCATCTTCTTCTTGATCTGACCGATATGTTTTTCCAGTTCCCCGCGATCCATCTCTTCCGCATCACGCTCAAACTGCATCTCTTCCTTGGCAACTTCTTTGGAAATACTGATCAGATCACGTACCGATTTCTGGATGGTCTGCGGTGTGATGCCATGCTCCTCATTGTATGCCTGCTGGATCTGCCTACGTCTGGCGGTCTCATCCAATGCCAGCCGCATAGAGTCTGTGATCTTGTCCGCATACATGATAACATGACCGGATGCATTTCGCGCTGCACGACCGATGGTCTGGATCAGAGAACGTTCGGAACGTAAGAAGCCTTCCTTGTCCGCATCCAGGATCGCCACAAGCGTGATCTCCGGGATATCCAGTCCCTCACGGAGCAGATTGATGCCAACCAGAACATCAAAGACATCCAGTCGCAGATCTCGTATGATCTCCGCGCGCTCCATGGTATCAATGTCGGAATGCATATATTTGACACGGATACCGAGTTCTGCCATATAATCGGTCAGATCCTCCGCCATCCGCTTGGTCAGCGTAGTAATGAGCACCTTGTTGCGCTGTGCCGTTTCCTTGCGGATCTCGCCGATCAGGTCGTCGATCTGTCCCTCGATCGGACGCACCTCTACCTCCGGATCCAAAAGACCGGTCGGACGGATAACCTGCTCCGCACGCAACATCTCATGTTCTTCCTCATACTCTGCCGGTGTTGCCGACACAAATAAGATCTGGTCGATCTTGGACTCAAACTCCGAAAAATTCAGAGGGCGGTTGTCCAGCGCCGACGGTAGACGGAAGCCATAATCTACCAGGGTCGTCTTACGCGCCCGGTCTCCGGCATACATACCGCGCACCTGTGGCAGGGTAATATGGGACTCATCCACAATGATCAGAAAATCATCCTTAAAATAGTCCAAAAGGCACTGTGGCGGCTCTCCCGGCTTCTGATTGGTCAGATGACGGGAATAATTCTCAATGCCACTACAAAAGCCTGTCTCACGCAGCATTTCCACATCAAAATTGGTACGCTCCGCGATACGCTGCGCTTCGATCAATTTGTCCTCTCCCTTGAAAAAGCGCACGCGCTCCTCCAACTCTTCCTCAATCTCGACACAGGCTTTGTTGATCTTGTCCTGTGGTACGACGTAATGGGAGGCAGGAAAAATAGCGACATGATTCATCTCACACCGTACTTCCATCGTAAGAACATCCAGTTCCGTGATACGATCGATCTCATCCCCGAAAAATTCCACACGATAGGCATAATCCGAGGTATCCGCCGGAATGATCTCCAGCACATCACCACGCACCCGAAAAGTACCACGGGTAAAATCCATGTCGTTGCGCATATACTGCATATCTACCAGTTGTCGGATCACCTCATCCCGATCCTTCTCATCCCCCGGCCGCAGGGAAACCATCATATTCTGGTAGTCATCCGGGCTACCAATACCATAGATGCAGGATACCGAAGATATGATAATGACATCGCGCCGCTCTGTCAGGGCTGCCGTAGCCGACAGACGCAACTTGTCGATCTCATCATTGATGGAGGAATCCTTGGCAATATAGGTATCGGTCGAAGGAACATATGCCTCCGGCTGATAGTAATCATAATAGGATACAAAATATTCCACCGCATTATTGGGAAAAAATTCTTTAAACTCTCCATATAACTGCGTTGCCAGCGTCTTATTATGCGCAATGATCAGTGTCGGTTTATTCAATTCCTGTATGACATTCGCCATGGTGAAGGTCTTTCCTGAGCCAGTCACACCAAGCAGGGTCTGACACTGGTTGCCCTCACGAAAGCCCGCGACCAGTTCTGCGATCGCCTGCGGCTGATCTCCGGTCGGTTCAAATTGGGAATGCAGTTCAAAATGATCCATATCCTTCATACTCCTGACTATCTAGTTTGCACATATTCTTCCTATAATATAACATCAAGACTGGCAAAAGTACAGGAAAAATCGAATGTTTGTTCTACTATTGTTATTTTGTACCCATTTGTCATATAATAGCAAACGTGTGGGAAACCATAGCATTCTATCACATATAGTATAGAAAGGGACGTAACATGAATAGGAAATCTAAAGAATTGCTTCGATTACTCATGATCCTGATAGGAAATATCTTAGACGCAGCCGGCTTTGTTTTGTTTGTTTCCGGTTCCGGTCTGATCACCGGCGGCACTTCCGGTATCGGACTGTTTTTGAGCCGGCAGACCGGCATACCGACTTCCGTCTATGTCTTTATCATCAACGCTGTCATGCTGGTTGTAGGGCTCATTTTTCTGGGCAAACGCTTTGCCCTCTCAACGATCCTCAGCACCTTCTGCTATCCGCTGGCAATGGCAATTATGGAACAGGCGCTGCACGGGCATGCAGTTACCAATGATATTTTCTTATGCACCATCATGGGCGGTATCCTGATCGGCGCCGGTGTCGGTCTTGTCCTGCGTGCGGGAGCATCTTCCGGTGGTATGGATATCCCCTCTCTTTTGATGAACAAATACCTGCGCATTCCGCTCTCGGTCGGCGTCTATATCGTCGATGTCATCATCCTCGCCTTACAGGCTTTGCAGACCCCGGGTGACAATGTCTTATATGGTGTCGTACTGGTTATCGTATATTCCGTTCTCATTGATAAGATCAGTCTGATCGGAAAGAACCGTGTGGAAGTCCAGATCGTTTCCGACAAGAGCGACGAGATCCGCCAGTTCATCTTACAAGATCTTGACCGCGGTGTTACCATGATGAAAGGCCGCTCCGGCTATCTGGGCAAGGATGTGGAAGTTGTCATGTCCGTTATTTCCAGCCGTCAGTTGAGCCGCGTTGAGCGTATCGTGCATCAAATGGACCCAACCGCTTTTATGGTCGTCAACCGTGTCAGTGCTGTTGTGGGCGAAGGCTTCACCTATCCGCCAAAGCCGGATCCGGTCGTCGAGGAGACCAGTGCTCCGTAAACATGCAAACATTCCTGCATCTTGCGGATGACCTGCATGCAAAATATCTTGGCTTATGTCAAAAAAGGAACTACACCCCACAGTGGAAATGTAGTTCCTCTTTTTTTTGACTCCAATCGTCATTTTCTTCATTCATGGGCTTCACGACTTGCAGGAAGCCCTGCATCTATCCTATGCCTTGCGTCCGCAGCACTGCTTGTACTTCAGACCACTGCCACAAGGACACGGATCATTCGGATATACCTTGACATTTGCCCGCTTCTTTGGTGCCTTTGTTGCTGATTCATCCTTATTGGTACCGGTAACCTTGGCAACTTCCTCGCGCTCTACCTTTTTCTCAATGCGGATGCGGTACAGCATCTGTACCGTCTCGGTACGGATAGCATCATTCATGGCATCCAGCATATCATAACTTGCCATCTTATATTCATCGATCGGATTACGCTGGGCAAAAGCCTGCATACCGATACCCTGGCGCAACTGCTCCATATCGTCAATCTCTTCCATCCACTTGCGGTCGATCACACGCAAAAGAATGACACGCTCGATCTCACGGAAGGCATCCGGCTCCGGGAACTCCGCTTCTTTGGCTGCATATAAGGCATTTGCCTCATCCGTCAGTTTCTCGATCAACTGCTTGGTATTCTTAATACCCTCTAAGGTCTCAGAAGTGATCGGCTGTAATGGGATGATCTGACGGATCACACGGTTTAATTCTGTAAGATCCCAATCCTCGGTTGCAACCTCATCTGTGCAGCACATATTGACACTCTCGCTGACCTTGTCTGCGATCATGGAAAGGATCTGATCCTTCATATTCTCGCCTTCCAGCACACGACGGCGCTGTGCGTAGATCAGTTCTCTCTGCTCGTTCATGACCTGATCGTATTCCAAGAGGTTCTTACGGATACCAAAGTTGTTGCTCTCGATCTTCTTTTGTGCCTTTTCGATGGCATCGCTGAGCATCTTGTGCTGGATCTGTTCGTTCTCAGGAACACCCAGAGAATTGAACATATTTATCAACTTCTCAGATCCAAACAGACGCATCAGATCATCTTCCAGAGAGATAAAGAACTGAGACTGTCCCGGATCTCCCTGTCGACCGGCACGACCGCGCAACTGGTTGTCAATACGGCGAGATTCATGACGCTCTGTTCCGACGATCTTCAGACCACCGGCTGCCTTCGCCTCATCATCCAACTTGATATCCGTACCACGACCCGCCATATTGGTTGCAATGGTAACTGCCCCGTGACGACCTGCCTCTGCGACGATCTGGGCTTCTTTTTCATGGAACTTGGCATTCAATACATTGTGCGGAATGCCCTCTTTGCTGAGGAGTCGGCTGATCTCCTCTGAAATATCAATGGTAATGGTACCAACCAGTACCGGCTGCCCCTTGGCATAAGCCTCTTTGACTTCCTCTACGACTGCATGGTACTTTTCTTTCTTGGTCTTATAAACGGCATCATCCAGATCCTTACGCGCGATCGGCTTGTTGGTCGGGATCTCCACAACGTCCATGCCGTAAATATCACGGAACTCCTGCTCCTCGGTAAGCGCCGTACCGGTCATACCGCTCTTTTTATCATATTTATTAAAGAAATTCTGGAAGGTAATGTTGGCAAGAGTCATACTCTCTCTCTTGACCTGCACATGTTCCTTTGCCTCGATCGCCTGATGCAGACCATCAGAATAACGACGCCCCGGCATGATACGTCCGGTAAAACTGTCTACGATCAAAACCTGATCGTCGGATACGACATAATCCTGATCGCGGAACATAAGGTTGTTGGCGCGCAGTGCCAAAATGACGTTGTGCTGCAATTCCAGATTTTCCGGGTCAGATAAGTTGTCAATATGGAAGAACTCCTCGACCTTCTTGGTTCCTTCCTGGGTCAGGCTGACAACCTTGTCCTTTTCATTGACAATAAAGTCTCCGGTCTCTTCCTGCTCGATTCCCATGATGGCATCCATCTTGGAAAATTCCGGCAGGTCTTCGCCACGCTGTAACTGCTTGGCAAGCATATCGCACAGTTCATATAACTTGGTGGACTTGTTGCTCTGTCCGGAAATGATAAGCGGTGTTCGCGCTTCATCAATCAATACGGAATCGACCTCATCGATGATGGCATAATGCAGACCGCGCTGTACCAGTTGGTTCTCGCGGACTACCATATTGTCACGCAGGTAATCAAATCCCAGTTCATTATTGGTAATGTAGGTAATGTCGCAGTTGTAGGCAGCCTGTCTTTCTTCTCTTGACATATCATTCAAGACAACGCCGACCGTCAATCCTAAAAACTCATGTACCTTTCCCATCCACTCCGCATCACGCTTTGCCAGATAGTCGTTGACCGTGACGATATGCACGCCCTTTCCTTCCAAGGCATTCAGATATGCAGGCAGGGTAGAAACCAAAGTCTTTCCTTCACCTGTCTTCATCTCAGCAATACGTCCCTGGTGCAGGATGACACCACCGATCAACTGCACACGGAAATGTTCCATGCCAAGCACACGGCGCGCTGCTTCACGCACGGTCGCAAAAGCCTCCGGCAAAAGATCATCCAGTGTCTCGCCATCTGCCAGACGCTTTTTGTATTCATCTGTCTTGGCACGCAATTCCTCGTCGCTCAATGCGACCATATCCTCTCGCATCCCCTCGATCTTGTCCACGATCGGATAGATGCGCTTTAACTCATGTTCGCTATGTGTTCCAAATATCTTGTCAAACAGTCCCATGTTCTTCTCCTTAAACACTCATTACTTGCTTGGGGCAGGATTGCACCCATATGGCGTTATTGTAACACTCTTTTTCTATGGAAACAATAAAAAGCCTTGATTTTTACATCTTGCCAATCTCATTCGTCGGCCGTATAATCAGATACATGTATTAAGAAAGAGAGGAAGATCATATGAGTTACTTATATAAGACCAAGGGCACCTGCTCTTCTCAGATCGAAGTCACATTAGATGGCGACATTGTAAAAGATGTCAAATTTACCGGCGGCTGCAACGGCAATCTGCAAGCCATTCCAAAATTGGTAGAGGGCATGACCGTTGACGAAGTCGTACGACGCATCAGCGGAATTTCCTGCAATGGGCGCGGCACTTCCTGCGGCGATCAGTTAGCCAAAGCCGTAACAGAAGCCTACGCTGCATCACAGCAGGCATAATCCTGCATTTTTTCCGGCAATCTCTCATATATTATTCCAGTAATTTTTTATTGGAGGAACTATGAGTAGTATTGCCGGATTTTTTTCGCCTGAATTCAGGCAGGGGCAGCGTCTGGGCGCACTGGAACAGATCGCTGAGAAGATACTAAAGAGCCTGTCCCACCGTGGACCGGATCAGGCATATCGCATGACCACCAGCGATGGCGTGCTCATGTATAATGCCCTATACACCAATCAAATGAGCCGGAAAAATGTCCCAACACAGGGCAAGGGAGGGCTTGGACATCTGCATATCGTCTGCGATGACGGCATCTACAATTATGATGAACTGGCATCCCAGTTGGAGAGTCAGAATATTTCCGCTAGAAATATGAGCCGGCCGGATATCCTGCTTACGCTCTATCATCTTTACGGCGAACGCTTTGCAACACTCTTGCGGGGCGGCTATGCCATTGCCATCGCGGATGTACGGCTCCACAAGGTCGTACTCTTCCGAGACCCCATGGGGGTAAAGCCTTTATTTTATCACCAGCAGAAAGATCTCTTTTTGTTTGCATCCGAGATCAAGGGCATCTTTGCCCATCCGAGCGTGCATGCCAGCATGGATCTGCGCGGTATGCATCAGGTATTTTCTCTGGGACCTGCACACCTTCCGGGTGCAACCGTCTATCAGGATATCCATGAAGTCCGCCCCGGAAAGACCATCATCTACAGCCAGGGGCGGATCATCGAAAATACCTTCTGGCATTTGCAGGCAAGCCGCCATGAGGAATCCTATGAGGAAACCGTAGACCATGCTTCCCATCTCTTATCCGAAGCCCTGCATCGTCAGTGGAACGAAGATGCTTCCCAATGCTGCCTGCTCTCCGGCGGTCTGGACTCCTCGGTAGTCACCGCCCTTGCCAATCGAGAAAATATGAACAGCGGCGTGCCACTGACCACCTATTCCTTTGACTTTACGGACAGCAGCAAATATTTTTCTGCCAATGACTTCCAGCCAAGTCTGGATCGTCCTTATGTCATTGCCATGGCAGAGCACTTCCATACCAACCACACCTTTTTAGAATGTAACGCCAAGGTGCAGGCATCCCTTCTGGGACAGTCAGTATTGGCGCACGATGGCCCCTGCATGGCTGATATTTCTTCTTCCCTGCTCTATTTCTGCAAGCAGATCGCCCCGCGCTCCAAAGTGGCTTTCACCGGGGAATGCGCGGATGAGATCTTCTGTGGCTACCCTTGGTACCATAAGGAGCCCATGCGGTCTGCTAACACATTTCCCTGGACCATGGATCTGCAGCCAAGACAGATGCTTTTGCGCGACCACTTCTTAGAGCATCTGGGCATGGAGGAATACGTTGCCCAGGTCTATGACGCCTCCTGTTCCCAGGTCTCTTACCTGCCGGATGATACGCCGGAGAACCGCCGCCACCGCCGTCTCTTTGCCCTGACGACACAATATTTCATGCAGACGCTCCTAGACCGCATGGATCGTGTTGCTGCGCTGGCGGGCATGGAAGCCATCTGCCCATTTGCAGACATCCGTCTGGCAGAATATCTCTACAATGTGCCGTGGGAAATGAAGGCAAAGGACGGCGAGGTCAAGCACCTCTTGCGTCAGATCGCCGCCCCACTTTTGCCGAAGGAGGTCGCCGAGCGGAAAAAGAGTCCATATCCTAAGAATTATCACCCGGAATATGAACAGATGCTGTGTAAGGAAATGAAAAAACTGATCGCACAGGGCAATCATCCGATCCTGGATTTCATTGACCCGGATAAGGTCCTGGCCTTCTGCAATGCGCCAAAAGATTACGGCAAGCCTTGGTTCGGTCAACTTATGGCAGGACCGCAACTGCTCGCCTACTATCTGCAGATTGACTTCTGGCTGCGGGAATATCAGGTTTCCTATCAATTACCTTCATAATTTTAAAACAGACAAATCCCATCAGGTCAATCTTTCCTGATGGGATTTTTTCATCGCAGTACCGGCTGGATCTGCCTTCCCCGCAGTGCCTCCTCGATCGTCTCCGGCAGCCATTTGGTCTTTGCCACCATGGAGGACGGCTTCTTGGCATAATCATCCTGTCCGAAAGGCACAAAATATATATTTTTCATGTACATGAGTTTTCCGATATTTTTAAAGTTCATCCCCAAGGCATCATTTGTCGAGATGGAAATGACAAGCGGACGGTCGTTCCGCAAATGCGCCTTTGCCGCCATGAGCACCGGCGTATC
>OGII01000042.1_pt1 | contig 113802 bp, 94 predicted proteins | sample 1571701 | NCBI WGS metagenome assembly OGII01 (sample SAMEA2581950, study PRJEB24529) | metagenome | biome: Human gut stool | place: China | collected 2011
CATCGAGTCATGGATGACTCGTTGTTGCCGGTCACGTCACTCCGAGAAAATCTAATTCAGGCATACCTAGACTTTTCTTATTTTCGTACAACGGAACAAAAATTACTCCGGCTTTGCGCAAGATGCCACTCACAAGCCTACGATACACCATTTGGGGAGATGATTTATTTCATAAACAAACCAGCATTTGTCTCAACAAAATTCAGTTGGAAGTATTTTGAGGAATAATCAGTTGCAGTACCGGAACATTTTATCTGTCAGTATTCTTGCAAAGATCAGTCCAAGTGGCAGGCATACGATGATAAGGATCGCAGAGGCAAACCAGGAAGCTGACACATCCAGTGACATAATGCCAAGATTATAGATCGCGCGGTACAGATACAATCCAGGCACCATAATGACAATGGATGGAACAGTGATCGCGATTCTTGGATAACCGACATGATTTTTTAAGAGCGATGCAAGAAGTCCGGCAGTCAGTGCACCTAAAAATGCTGCAGCAGCAGAAGGTGTTCCCAGGAGATCTACAAGTTCCAGACGGAAAGTGTTTGCAATAGCACCAATGATCGCAGCAGAAGCGGCAAGCTTTGCCGGACTGTTGAACATGACGGAAAATCCAAATACGCCACAGAAACTTGCGAGCAGACGGAATACGATTTTTTCAGCCAGACTGAGATTTAATGGAAGAAAATCTACCGGCTGTAAATGCAGTAAAAGTGCTACCATCCATGCAAACATTGTGGCGACGGCAATAATGATCAGCGCATAAGCAAGACGTTCCAAACCGGAACGCATATCCAGTTTTGCAAGGTCGATACCGCTTGTGATAAATGGAAAGCCTGGGATGATAAAAAGCATTGCACAGATATAGCCTGCTTCATGCTGAATGGAAATCCCCCACAGAAGCTCTGCGATTTTTAAAAGTCCGGCATAAACCAGACAGGCACCTGAGACGGAAGCAGCGATGCACAAAAACAGTGTAAAATGATGCTTTGTGAGTTTGCACCGGAGATAATTTCCGATGCCTGCGCCGAAGAAAGCACAGAGCATTTCAACAGGTCCGCCGCCTAACAAAAATGTAAACGCGCTGCATGCAAAAGCAGCAGCACATCCAAGTGCAAAGGGCGAATAAAGACCATGGATCTGTTCGATCTGGTCTAAATAAGCATGAATCTGCTCCCCTGACATTGTGCAGCATTCACCTGCAAAGTCATTGACGAAACGTTCTAACCTGTTTAATTTTGAAGTGTTGACACCGGTGTTTGTCAGGCAGAGAGACTGTGAAAAACAATCGTTTCCGTCAAAACAGGTATATTCGATCGACATTAAACCAATGTCTGCGGTACAGGTGATGCCGAGCAGAGAGGCAAGCGTATTCATAGAACTGCGTACCCGCCATGCACCTGTACCACAGGAGAGCATCATCAGACCGGTACGCCCGATCACGGATGCTTTTTCGGTAAGACCTGCCTGGGTGATCGGCAGTTCTTTATCATTTCCTGTGAACTGATGCCAGGGAATATCCATATGATTTTTGATGATCCGATTCTGTGTCATTTAAAACACTTCCTTCTATAATAAATAATGTTTTGGCTGATATAAAGTGTATCTGCTCTTAGCAAAAAGTCAAGTCAGTATTCGTATAAATTTATCTGTAAATGAGCCGATAACCATAATAGAAACGAGAAAAGCCCATAAATGGAATTAGAAGGCAAAAGTCAGATTTTTCACGGAAGAAAGGGGATTATTATGAGTGAGATCAGTAACAACAGTGCATTAAATTCTTATGCAGCGGACTATTCTTACCGCACAGAATACAACAGGAAAGCGGATAATAACAAAAAGACCGATGGCACAAAAGAGACGGATAAGACGACAAAGAAAAGCAAGGTAAGTGGAAGAACGATCGGAGATCCGGTTCTGAGTGATAAAGCAAAAAAATATTATGAACAGTTAAAAGCAAAATATTCCAATATGGATTTTATCCTTGTTTCACCGGAGCAGAAGGAGGAAGCCGAGAGTAAAAAGGGGATGTACCAGAGCTCGAAAGAACTTATTGTCCTGATCGATTCAGACAAGATTGAGAAGATGGCAGAGGATGAGGAGTATCGCGCAAAATATGAGGGGATTTTAAGCAATGCAACATCCCAGTTAAGCCAGATGAAAGACAGTTTAGGATCGAAAGCAGATTCCGTCAGTTCTTTTGGGATGACCTTTGATGACAACGGAAATGCATCATTTTTTGCAGTTGTCGATAAATCTCTTGCGGCACAGAAAGAGCGTATCGCTGATAAAAAGGAAGCTGCAGCAGAAGAAAAAAAGAAAGCGCAGAAAAAAACACAGGAAAAACGCGCGGAAGAGAGAAAAGCAGACAGGGCAGATAAAAATAAGAAAATGGATTCTGCCGATAAGACGAATTCAAAGGAAAAGTCATCAGATGCGGACAAAGTGACGGTTTCCGCTTCCTCCTGGGAAGAATTGCTCAAAAAGATAGATAATGTCATTTATGAGAGCAGGGCAGATTCTGTCCTGACGAAAGAAGAAAAAGCAGTCGGACAGTCTTTTGATTATTCCATATAAAAATACTGGTTTTAGTGGGAAAAAAGGACAGTTGAATCACAGCGCATTCTATGGCAGAATAAAAGAAAATACAGTAGAAAAGATGTATAGGGTGACATTGTGAAATATACAGTATTGATTGCGGATGATTCAAAACTTCAGAGAGTAATTTTAAAAGAAAATTTAAAAGATATCTATGATGTGGCAGAAGCATCATGCGGGCAGGAATGTCTTGATCTGGTAGAGAACAGCGAAGGAAAGATCGATGTCGTTCTTTTGGATATTGTGATGCCGGGAATAGATGGATTTGAGGTGCTGAGGAAAAGACAAAGATCCGAAATCTTTAAAAATATACCTGTGATCGTACTTACCATGAGTGATATGAAAGAAGATCAGGAACTCGCAGAACAGTTAGGTGCCGATGGATTTCTGTTAAAACCGGTGAATCCGAAAGATGCTCACTTTCGGATTCGTCAGGTTTTAGGGGAATAAAAGAAGAGATTGCCTATATGTAAAAGAAAAAATTGAATCACGGAAACAAAACGTGTATAATGGATATAGAAATATGTTTGACAGGGGAAAAATTATGGCACAGAAAATTATTTTAACAGGTGACCGCCCGACGGGCAAATTACATGTGGGACATTATGTAGGCTCTTTAAAGCGAAGAGTTGAACTTCAGAATTCCGGAGAATATGACAAGATCTTTATTATGATCGCAGATGCACAGGCACTTACAGATAATGCAGATAATCCTGCAAAAGTGCGCAGCAATATCATGGAAGTAGCACTCGATTATCTTTCTGTAGGAATTGATCCGGCGAAGTCGAATATCTTTATCCAGTCTTATGTGACAGAGCTGACAGAGCTGACATTTTATTATATGAACCTTGTTACGGTATCGAGACTGCAGCGCAATCCGACCGTAAAATCAGAGATTCAGATGCGTAACTTTGAGACAAGCATTCCGGTTGGATTTTTCTGTTATCCGATCAGTCAGGCTGCTGATATCACTGCATTCCATGCAACGACAGTTCCGGTTGGCGAAGATCAGATGCCGATGCTTGAGCAGACAAAGGAGATCGTACACAAATTTAATGCCGTATACGGTGAGACACTGACAGATCCGCAGATCTTACTGCCGGAAAACAAGGCATGTTTAAGACTTCCGGGTATTGATGGAAAGGCAAAGATGAGTAAATCACTCGGCAACTGTATTTATCTCTCCGAGCCGGAAACTGACGTAAAGAAAAAGATCATGTCCATGTATACTGATCCGAATCATATCCGCATTGAAGATCCGGGTAATCTTGAGGGCAATACAGTATTTACTTATCTGGATGCGTTCTGCAATGATGGACATTTTGCAGAATATCTTCCGGAATATTCCTGTTTACAGGAGTTAAAAGATCATTATACACGCGGTGGTCTTGGCGATGTCAAAGTGAAGAAGTTCTTAAATAATGTCATGCAGGAAGAGCTTTCTCCGATCCGTGCACGCAGAAAAGAATACGAAAACCGTATCGATGATGTGTATGATATCTTAAAGAAAGGCAGTGAGACTGCAAAAGCTGAGGCAGAAAAAACGCTTGCCGAAGTAAAACATGCGATGAAGATCGACTATTTTGATACACCGGAGTTTTTAGAAGAACAGAGAGAAAAATTCAAGTAAAATATAAAAAGACTGCCCTGCAGGTGGAAACACAGCGGGGCAGCTTTTTAATTCATAGGAAATTACGTCCTAAGAATCAGAAAGCTCTCCGGGCGGGATGCGCATCTCGCGGAGAAGAAGTTAGCTGTAAACAGCATCGCTCGAGCGCGAAAGAGTCGCAAGCGACTCTTTGTTCTGTAACGGGATTTTATCCACGGATAAGGTTTACGAAGTGTGGCATTTTGTGATAAAGTATAGAAGTACATTTTTTGGAAAGGAAAACAGACGTGGTAAGACGAAGAAAAAGTGGTTTAAACTTTGGAAAACGAAAGAAAAAGATCAATTTTACAGTAGTAAAAGAAGTTTTGTCATGGACAGTAGAAATAGCACTCACATTACTTATTGCATTTACCTTTGTTTATTTTATCGGACTCCGGACAAGTGTTGTAGGACAGTCAATGTCTAAGACATTAAATGGCGGAGACCAGATTTTAGTAAACCGTTTTGTTTATAAAGTGACAGATCCGAAAACAAATGATATAATCGTATTTCTTCCAAATGGAAATGAAAAATCCCATTACTATGTAAAGCGTGTCATAGGTGTTCCGGGAGATACCGTACAGGTTAAAAATGGAACGGTATACGTCAACGGAAAAGCATTTGATGAGGAAACGGATGTTGCATCTATTGAAGATGCAGGACTTGCTGCGGATGAGATCACACTTGGACCGGATGAATATTTTGTTCTGGGAGATAACCGTAATAACAGTGAGGACAGCCGTTATGCAAATATTGGAAATATAAAAAAAGACTATATCATAGGAAAAGCCTGGTTTCGGATCGCGCCGTTCTCGGAACTTGGATTTCTATAAAAATAAGAATATAAGATTTTATGCAGAGAAATGGAGGAAAATATGCAATTTCAATGGTATCCAGGGCATATGACAAAAGCAAAACGTCAGATGCAGGAAGATATAAAACTGATCGATCTGGTTATTGAGCTGGTGGATGCAAGAATACCGCTCGCAAGCCGTAACCCGGATATAGATGAACTTGGAAAAAATAAGGCAAGACTGATCCTGATGAACAAATCAGATCTGTCAGATACGAGAAGAAACCGCGAGTGGTCGGATTTTTTCCGTGAAAAAGGTTATTTTGTGGTCTGCTTAGATGCAAGAAGCAAGGCAGGGATGAAGGATGTTACAAATGTTGTGATGGAAGCCTGCAGGGAGAAAATTGAGCGTGACCGGAAAAGAGGAATCAAAAACCGTCCGGTACGTGCGATGGTTGTCGGTATTCCTAATGTCGGTAAATCGACATTTATCAATTCTTATGCCGGAAAGGCGTGTGCAAAGACTGGAAATAAACCGGGTGTTACAAAGGGAAAACAGTGGATCAGACTCAACAAAAACGTGGAACTGTTAGATACACCGGGGATTCTCTGGCCTAAATTCGAAGATCAGAGAGTAGGACTTTATTTAGCACTCATCGGTGCGATCAAAGATGAAATATTAAATATTGATGAGCTGTCGTTAGAACTGATAAAAATACTGTTAAGTGATTATCCGTCCGTACTTCATGAACGTTATGGTGTGGAGGAGGATGCAGAACCACCGGTAATTTTAGGACAGATCGCAGAAAACAGAAAGTGCATCTCAAAAGGCAACGAATTAGACTACAGTAAAGCGGCTGCACTTCTGATCGATGAATTCCGGAGTGGAAAATTAGGACAGATCACACTGGAACGTCCGAAAATGCAGGAGGACAGTGCCGGGTGAGACAGACGGATATCAGGGCAGTGTTAGAACTGATCCTGTATTTTGCACTTGTGGCAGGAATCACGTTTCTGATCATTCACTTTGTGGGACAGCGTACAGTTGTAAATGGTGTTTCCATGCAGCCGACGCTTTCCGATGGGGATAATCTTATCGTAGATAAGCTGTCCTATCGTTTTCATGATCCGGACAGGTTTGATATTATTGTTTTTCCACAGGAAGACGGCAGATATTTTATCAAGCGGATCATTGGACTTCCGGGGGAAAACGTACAGATCGATGAGGATGGATTTATTTACATCAATGGCGAAAAGCTGATGGAGTCTTACGGAAAAGAAGTGATGCGTGATCCGGGACTGGCAAAAGATGGGATAGATCTCGGGGCGGATGAATATTTTGTGCTTGGGGATAACCGGAATAACAGCATGGACAGCCGTATGGAAGAAGTCGGACTGATCGCGAAAAACAGGATCATAGGACGTGCATGGCTTCGTATTTATCCGTTTTCAGAAATCGGTTTTCTAAAACATGGTTCCTGACACAGGGATACCCGTAAAATATGTGAGCTATTGTACAAAATACAGACAGCAGAAATGGAAGTGTCAGAGATGGAAGAACGAAAAATAGGACAGATCAAAGATGAATTAAAGGCGGCAACGGAAGCAATGCTGCCTTCTTTTATTGCTTCTTATGAGCCGGATGAGAGAAGCGGCGTTAAAAAACTTGTGGAGCAGGCAAAAAAGCGCCTGCAAAAATTAGAGGAAGAGCGAAAAAGAGTCTGGAATCTGCAGGAATATGAGCGAAAATACAGTGAGTATGCATATATCTGTGGAATAGATGAGGTAGGAAGAGGACCTCTTGCCGGTCCGGTCGTTGCCGGTGCGGTGATCCTGCCCAAAGACTGCGATATACTATATATCAATGATTCTAAAAAACTTACAGCGGCAAAACGTGAGGAACTTTATGATGAGATCATGGAGAAGGCGGTCGCAACAGGGATCGGTATGGTGCCGCCGCAAAGGATCGATGAGATTAATATTTTACAGGCAACTTATGAAGCAATGCGTGAAGCTATAAGTAAATTAAATCCTTCACCCGATATATTATTAAATGATGCGGTGACGATACCGGAAGTTACAATTCCGCAGGTACCGATCATAAAAGGAGATGCAAAGAGTATTTCCATCGGTGCAGCGAGTATTATCGCAAAGGTGACGAGGGACAGACTGATGGTTGAATATGACCAGATCCTTCCGGAGTATGGTTTTGCGTCAAACAAAGGATATGGTTCGGCGGAGCATATTGCGGCATTAAAGAAATACGGCGCATCCCCGATCCACCGCAGGAGTTTTATCCATAATTTTATAGAGTAAATGTTTGAAATCGGGTGTAGTGTGAAAATATATTTTTCGCACATGGGAATGAGGTTTGTTATGCAGATCAGAGATATGTTGGGGCAGTACAGTCAGAATGTCAAAAACGGAACAGAGGAACTTATGAGTGCGCAGGGAACACAGAAACTTGTGTCATCCATGCAGGAACTAGAGCCGGGCAGCACGTTTGAAGGAACGGTTAACAGTGTCAAAAATGGCAAAGTTATTCTGGCACTCGGAAACGGACAGACTATAACAGCAAGACTCGATGGAAAAGTATCCATTCAGCCGGGTGAGTCTATGTTTTTTCAGGTCCGTTCCAATGATGGGACAACGATCGCACTTCGTCCTTATGTTCAGGCAGGCAATATCAATAATCCGATCCTGTTAAATGCTCTGACTGCCGCAGGAGTTCCGGCGACAGAGCGGAATATCACGATGGTGGATTCCATGATGAAAGAACAGATGTCGATCAGTAAACAGAGTATTCTTGATATGGGAAGAGTTATAGGAAGCAATCCAAATGTCAATGTAAATACAGCGGTTCTGATGACAAAGATCGGACTTCCGGTAAGTACAGAGATGGCATCACAGTTTGAAAATTATATGGCTGACCAGCATGCGATCGTAGATGAAATGGATCTTGCAATGAATCAGCTCGGACGTCTTTTAGGAGATGCGGATTTAGGAGAGCAGCAGTCCTTTGAATTATATGGGAAAGTATTAGATATTTTAAACGGAGAGGGAGAAAGTTTCACACAGGCTGCGGATGGATTACAGCAGGATCAGACAGGAGCAGCCATAAATGCCGGAGAAAACATACAGGCAGGCACAGCCATAAATGCAGACGGCAATCTACAGGCAGGCACAGCTATAAATGCAGATGGAAATCTACAGGCAGGCACAGCCATAAATGCAGATGGAAATATACAAGCAGGCGCAACAGTAAATGCCGGTGGCAACATAAATACAGAGACCGCTGCAGATCAGATTCAGAATCAAACAGCAGCTGGAGAAGCGCAGATGCAGCAGACTGCAAAAGATCTGCTTTCAATGGGAACTGCAGAGTCAGGAGCAGAAAATGCATCATTAAAAAATACGCAGATGCAGACGGACACGTTAGAGCAGATCTTAGATCAGAATGGTCTGGATCATTTAAAACGTTTACTGCAGAATATCCCGACGCTGACCGGTAATACAGATCTTTTTGAGATGAATGCAGAGGAAGATGTGTTTGTGGATACAATGTCAGGAGAGGATGCGGGGAAGAAGACATTAGAATTAGCGCAGACAGTGACAGAACCGGAAGTAAATTTAAAACAGTCCATGACGGCAGAAGATTTTTTAAATACACTCCGGGATGCGTTAGGACAGAACCGGGAGTATGGATTTGCAGGAATGACCAAACTGTTCGGAAGTAAGGAATTTGCTGCGATCTTAAAGAACCGTGCCCAAAAACAGTGGCTGCTTGAACCGGAACAGTTAAAAGAAACATCTAAGGTCAGTGAACTTTATGAACGTTTAGATCACCAGATGAAACAGATGGAAAATGTAATGAAAGCTGCAGGAGTCACACAGAACTCTTTTGTACAGACGGCAGCAGACATCCGCAGCAATGTGGAATTTATGAACCAGATCAATCAGGTGTATACTTATGTACAGCTTCCACTAAAATTGTCGGGACAGAATGCATCCGGGGATTTGTATGTGTACACCAATAAAAAGAATCTGAATGATCCGGAATCAGAACTGACCGCTTTTTTGCATTTAGATCTTGATAATTTAGGTTCCACGGATGTTTCTATCCGCATGAAGGACAAAAATGTAAAGACAAATTTTTATATTGCAGATGATGCGTCCTATGATCTGATCGAAAAGCATCTTCCGGTGTTAGAAAAGAGACTGGCACAGAAAGGGTATCATTGCAGCATTACGATGTCAAAAGAAGAAAAAAAGGTTGAATTTGTAGAAGATTTTCTGCAGAAAGATATGCCACAGATGGGGACGGTTCACAGATATTCGTTTGATGTACGTGCATAAGCAGCGCAGGAGGCAGTTAGTTATGTGGTTTGATGGAAAAAATAAAGAACAGGGGAAAAAACAGAAAACTGCAGTGGCGGTAGCATATGAGCCGGGTGATGCGGCACCGAAGATATTAGCAGCGGGAAAAGGAGAAGTTGCAGAGCGTATCATTGAAAAAGCGAAAGAAAATGATGTGCCGTTTTATCAGGATAATAAATTGGCAGAAACTCTCTCAAAACTTCAGATCGGTGATACGATACCGCCGGAACTTTATGATGTTGTGGCAGAAATTCTGGTGTTTGTAGATGATATGGATAAAATGAAAGCAAAATTAAGCAGGGCAGGATTACTGTGATCAGGTCTTGTTTTTACAGGATGGAAAATGTAAAATAAAATAGCGGAAAAATGGGGGATAAACTACGGAGAAAGTAAATAAACGTGCAGTGGGGGCTGCATATGAGAAAACAGCGGGAGAATATTTACAAACAAAAGGATATGAGATCCTGCAGTATAATTTTCGCTGTCGCATGGGAGAAATCGACATCATTGCAAAAGATCAGGGATACCTTGTGTTTATTGAAGTGAAATATCGTAGAAACAGCAGGTGTGGACGTCCGGCAGAGGCAGTAACACCAAAAAAACAGCGCACGATCAGCAAGGTCGCATCCTATTATCTGCTGACACATGGCTGTGGAATGGATACGCCGTGCCGCTTTGATGTTGCAGCTGTATCTGGTGATGAGGTGGAACTCATAAAGAATGCATTTGAGTATCAGGGATATCTTTAGAATGGGAAGGATGACAGTGTGAATTTTAAAAAGAAAAATAATGACGTTGTATTAGAAGAAGTATGGTGTGAAAGTGGAGCGGGGGCAGGACTACCGCTCCTTAAATATCCTCTGCTTGAGCAGACCGGAATCGTAGAGCACTGTTTTACCACAAGATGTGGTGGTGTAAGTAAAGGAATTTATGAATCCCTGAATTTAAGTTTTACGCGCGGAGACGAGGAAGCGGCTGTACGGGAAAATTTTAAAAGACTTGCCGGTGCGATGAAAACAGATATTTCAAAGTTTGTTTTTACAGACCAGACACACACGACAAACATAAAAAGAGTGACGGCCGAGGATGCCGGAAAAGGTATTGTAAAAGAGAGAGATTATAAGGATATCGATGGTCTGATCACAGATGAGCCGGGACTTGTGCTCTCAACTTTTTATGCGGACTGTGTGCCGTTATATTTTGTGGATACGGTGCACCGGGCAATCGGAATGAGCCATTCCGGCTGGAAGGGAACTGTTGGAAGAATGGGGGCAGCCACGATCACAGCAATGAAGCGTGAATTTGGCACTGAGGCAGAAGAGTTAGTCTGTGCCATCGGTCCGTCCATATGTCAGGATTGCTATGAGGTCAGTGAGGATGTTGCAGATGCTTTTAAGGAAGCATTCCCCGGTCATACGGATGAAATCCTTCTGGATAAGAAAAATGGCAAGTATCAGCTTGATCTTTGGAAGGCGAATGAGATCGTCCTGACAGAGGCAGGTGTTTTAAAGGAAAAGATCGCAGTTACAAATATCTGTACCTGCTGTAATCCGGATCTGTTATTTTCCCACCGTGCCAGCCATGGAAAAAGGGGAAATCTTGGAGGATTTATTTATCTGAAAGAAAAGAATGGAGATTAGTGTGAAAAATATATTTTTCACACGTAAGATTTGTGCTGGCGCACAAACTTAAGATGCGCTGGAGGACAGCGCAGAAATGGAGATTAAAAATGGAAAAGAAAAATTACGTTGATTATATCGTGGAAGAAACAAAAAAGATCCTTGCGATCGACAGTCCGTCAGGCTACACCAAAGAGGTGGCAGATTTTGTCTTAGACGAATACCGTGCGTTAGGATATGAGCCGGAACTTACCGTAAAAGGCGGCGTTCTTGTCGCATTAGGAGGTAAAGAGAAAGACAATGCAGTGATGTTAGAGGCACATATTGATACACTCGGTGCGATCGTAACAGAGATCAAGTCAAACGGAAGACTAAAGGTATCTCCGATCGGTGGCATGAATGCCAACAATGCGGAGGCAGAAAACTGTCGTGTGGCAAGCAGATTTGCCGGTATTTTTGAGGGAACCTGCCAGCTTTCTAACGCTTCTGTCCATGTGAACGGGGATTACAGTGATACCAAACGAAGCTGGGATGAGATGGAGATCGTGCTTGACGAGAAAACAGCGTCTAAAGAAGAAACAGAGAAATTAGGTATCATGGCAGGTGATTTTGTATGCTTTGATCCGCGCACTACGGTCACAAAGACAGGTTATATCAAGAGCCGTTTCCTGGATGACAAATTAAGCGTCGGTATTTTACTTGGATATGCAAAATATTTAAAAGAAGAAAATATCACGACAGAGCGCATGATATACCAGCATATCACAGTCTATGAGGAAGTCGGACATGGCGGTGCAGCATCTATCCCGGAGGGTGTGACAGAAGTGATCTCCGTGGATATGGGCTGTGTGGGAGATGGACTCTCCTGCAGGGAAACACAGGTATCTATCTGTGCAAAAGACAGCAGGGGACCTTACAATTATGATGTTGTTACAGGACTGATCAAAGCAGCGAAAGACAACGATATTGATTTTGCCGTGGATGTTTACCCATACTATGGCTCAGATGCAGATGTGGCATTGACAGCAGGCTATGATGTGCGCCATGGTCTGATCGGTGCGGGTGTATACGCATCCCATGGATATGAGAGAAGCCATAAGGATGGTGTGAAAAACACATTTGAGTTACTGCGTGCATATCTGGGTTAGTCAGGCGCAGATGACAAAAGGTTGTATTTTTTTAGGATAACAGGCTGCAGGCTTCATAAAATCTTCATAATATCTTCATAATATCATAGGATTATCTTTATTGTATCAGCAGATGCCCCGTGTTATAGTGACCGTATGATAGAAAATAGTACGGTTAGTACGGACAGGGGGTATCTGATTGATACAGTTAAATTATCGTGATTCCAAACCGATCTATGAACAGATCAAGGATGGACTCAGAAAACTTGTAATATCAAATTCTCTTTCTGCAGATGAAAAACTGCCATCAGTCCGGGAACTTGCGGCAAAGCTTGCCATTAACCCGAACACGATACAGAAAGCCTATCGGGATCTGGAAAGTGAAGGTTATATCTATACGGTCACTGGAAAAGGAACTTTTGTTGCAGAACGAAAAGAAGTATATGATGCGAGAGCGAAAGAGTTATTGACGGAATTTGATGAGATTGTGGAAGAACTATTCTTTTTGTCTGTAAAGGAAAAGGAATTGGTCGAACGTATGGATAATCTGGCAGAAGGGAAGGTGGACCAATGATACAGGTAAGTCATTTGGAAAAGTCCTTTGAGGGATTTCGTGCATTGAAAGGTGTGGATATGCATGTGGAAAAAGGTGCGATATATGGACTGGTCGGACCAAACGGAGCGGGTAAATCAACATTGATCCGCCATATTACAGGGGTATATAAACCGGATGCGGGTGAAGTTTTAATTGCAGGAGAACCTGTATATGAAAATAAAAAAGTAAAAGCAAAATTTTCCTATATTCCGGATGAAATATTTTATTTTATGCAGGCAGACACGATGGAAATGAAACGTTTTTATCAGGGAATTTATCCTGCATTTGATGAAAAACTTTTTTACCGTATGCAGGAGTTTTTCCCGAATATCGACGTAAAAAGAAGTATCAGACGACTGTCGAAAGGAATGCAGAAACAGGTTGCTTTCTGGCTTGCGATCTGTGCAAAACCGGAGTTTATGATCTTAGATGAACCTGTGGACGGACTTGATCCGGTCATGCGCAGACAGATCTGGAGCATTATCATGTCAGAAGTTGCAGAAAATCAGATGACAGTACTGGTATCATCCCACAATTTAAGAGAGCTGGAGGATGTCTGTGACCATGTTGGTATCATGCATCAGGGAAAAATCATGATCGAACGTTCCTTAAGTGATCTGCAGGGAAATGTGTCAAAGATCCAGGTCGCATGTCAGAGCGGTGTGCCGAAACTACCGGAAGAATTTGAAGTCCTTCATATGTCTAATACAGGACGTGTATATACATTGATCGTAAAGGGAAATCCGGAAGATGCCAAAAGAGCACTGGCCGAAACAAATCCGCTGATCGTGGATGTGCTTCCACTGACATTGGAAGAAATCTTTATTTACGAGATGGGAGGTGCTGATTATGAAGTCAAAGACATCCTCTTTTAATATGACGATATTTCGAAAGAATCTTACACATTACTGGCCGATCTGGGTGGTATATCTTTGCTATCTGATCATGGTGGTGCCGGTCAGCATCGGATTGATTTATGCGAATGTTGAAAATAATTATATTGGAAATATGCCGTTTGAACATAAACAGTACTATGTTGTTGGTTCCATGCTGTCAGATGCGGGATCGGTGATACCTGTTTTTGTTGCGGCAGCGGTGGCTGCACTTGCAGTATTTTCCTATTTATATAATCCACGCAATGCAAATATGATACATTCATTGCCGGTGGACAGACGGGAACTTTATATCACAAATTATGTGTCAGGATTTGTGTTTCTGTTTGTCCCGGAGCTGATCGCTTTTATTGCAGGCGTGTTAGTATGTCTGGCGAATCAGATTAACTGTATACAATATATATTTTACTGGTTTATAGATATCGCAGGAGTATCATTTTTTGCATATTCGCTTGCAGTATTTGTTGCCATGCTCACCGGAAATATTTTTGCCATGCCATTTTATTACCTTGCGGTCAATTATCTGTGGATCGGCGGTACAAAGATGATACAGAATATTTCAAGTCTGATCTGTTATGGGGTATCAGATACATGGTCATATAATCCGTCGAGTATTTTATCTCCGCTTGACTATCTGTTCCATAATCTGTCGATGGGCATAGAGTATGATAAAGATTATGTACAGGCAGTCGGTGTTACGATCAGTGGTGGGAAAATTGTAGCGGCTTATGCGGTGGCTGCAGTTGTGATTACGGTTCTTGCATATGTTTTATATAAAAGACACAAGGTTGAGACGGCGGGAGATGTGGTCAGCATTTCCATTCTAAAACCGGTATTCCGCTGGTTGTCCGGTATATGTGGCGGCGGACTGATCGCACTTGCAGTATCGGCATTGTTATTAGAGTATATCAAAATGAATGAGTTTATCTGCCTTTTCATTCTTATGCTTGTTTTTGGCAGTATCTGTTTTCTGGCAGCGGAAATGGTTCTGCAGAAAAGCTTTCGGGTACTGTGCAAAAAAAGAATTATGGAATGGATTGGTTTTGCAGCAGCTGTCCTGATCCTGCTAGGATGTTTCCGTATCGATGTGTTTGGCATTGAGCGGCATATTCCGGATGCATCTGAGATTGAGGCGGCATTTGTGAATATGGATTATCCGATCTATATTTCAAAAGAACAGATACCTGAGATATTGAAGTTACAACAACAGTGCGTTGACAGTAAGGATGAATATTTATCTGTATATAAAAAAGAAAAAAATTATTATTATACAACATTCCGTTATTATATGAAGGATGGCTCTATGTTTGAGCGGAGATATCCGGTTTCTGTTACCGATACGGCATTAAAAGATAAAAAATCCGTTGCATATAAGCTGGCTGCTTTAGAGGCAGATCAGGATAATCTGATGAAACAGGTTCTGGGCGATGGATATAAGGAAAATGATTATTATTCCGGTTATCTGACTGTTTATAATGGCAGGGGTGAGTCTGATGTATATACGTTTTCAAGGGACGAGAGCAACATTCTCAAAGAAGCCATTGAACAGGATGTAAAAGAGGGCAATTTTGATGCTTATCAGCTTCCTGCGGTTTATAAAGATGAACAGGAAAGCATCTATACCAATTCGCTTTCACTTTCCTATTATGGAAAAGGGAATGGTTACCAGACATGGGATTATTATTATAATTATATGGATTACAGGAATATGAGAAATAATAATGTTATGGTTGGTGATGCATCCGGCAGCTGTTATATTCAGGTTGGCCCAAAGTGTGTGAATACGATAAGAGTGTTAAAAAAGATGGGTGTGATAAATGATACCTGGCATCTGTACAATTATAATGAGCTTGAGGAGATTCAGAAAAATACAGGTGTGGCAGAATAAGTGAATGGGTCATGCTAAAAAGTCCGATGAGGAAAATATCTTTACAAGAACCACAGGATATTGTAAAATCAAAATAATGTTCAGAGCATGGTTTTAACCGCTCATGAGTGTATGAGATTTGAAGATAAAAGGAGTACAGAAAATTATGAGTAAACCTGTAGTGGCAATCGTAGGTCGCCCGAATGTTGGAAAATCAACGTTGTTTAACGTGCTTGCAGGCGAGCGGATTTCCATCGTAAAAGATACGCCGGGAGTGACCAGAGACAGGATTTATGCAGATGTGACCTGGCTGGATTATCATTTTACCATGATCGATACCGGTGGTATTGAGCCGGACAGTAAAGATATTATTTTATCCCAGATGCGTGAGCAGGCAGAGATCGCGATCGCAACTGCGGATGTGATCATCTTCCTGACAGATGTAAGACAGGGGCTTCAGGATTCAGATGCCAAGGTGGCAGATATGCTGCGCCGTTCGGGAAAGCCGGTCGTTTTAGTTGTCAATAAAGTGGACAGCTTTGAAAAATTCATGCCGGATGTGTATGAGTTTTATAATCTGGGTATCGGGGATCCATATCCAATCTCAGCATCCTCCATGTTAGGTCTTGGAGATATGCTTGATGAGGTGGTTAAAAATTTCCCGGAATATAATAAGGACGAGGCTGAGGATGAGAGACCGAAAGTTGCAATCATCGGAAAACCGAATGTAGGAAAGTCATCACTGATCAATAAACTTGCACAGGAGGATCGTGTGATCGTATCCGATATCGCAGGAACGACACGTGATGCGATCGATACGGATATCCGTTACAATGGAAAAGAATATGTGTTTATTGACACGGCAGGACTCAGACGCAAGAATAAGATTAAAGAAGAAATAGAGCGATACAGTATCATCCGTGCAGTGACTGCAGTGGAACGTGCTGATGTATGCATCATTGTGATCGATGCGACTGAGGGTGTGACAGAGCAGGATGCAAAGATCGCAGGTATTGCCCATGAAAGAGGAAAAGGCATTATCATTGCAGTCAATAAATGGGATGCCATTGAAAAAGACGATAAGACGATCTACCGCCACACAGAGAAGATCCGTCAGATCTTAAGTTTTATGCCATATGCGGAGATCTTATTTATCTCTGCAAAATCAGGACAGCGTTTAAATAAACTGTTTGATATGATCGATCTTGTCATCGAGAATAACAGCATGCGTGTGGCAACCGGTGTATTGAATGAAATTGTTGCAGAGGCAGTGGCAATGCAGCAGCCGCCTTCAGACAAGGGAAAACGTTTAAAGATCTACTATACCACACAGGTTGCAGTAAAACCGCCTACGTTCGTTATTTTTGTCAATGACAAAGAACTGATGCATTTTTCCTATACACGTTATTTAGAAAACCGTATCCGTGATACGTTTGGATTCCGTGGAACAGCGTTAAAATTTATCATTCGTGAGAGGAAGGAAGAACAGTAATGCTTGGGGCAAGAATCATAGCAGTGGCAGTGGGGTATTGTTTTGGATTATTCCAGACAGGATATATTTATGGAGAAAAGCATGGCGTTGATATTCGGACACAGGGAAGCGGCAATGCCGGAACGACGAATACGCTGCGTGTGTTAGGCTGGAAAGCGGGTCTTATCACGTTTCTGGGAGATCTGTTCAAAGCTATTTTTGCTGTGCTCTTGATCCGGTTCATTTTTATTGGAAAATATCCGGATGCGGTCAAAATATTAGAACTTTATGCAGGATTTGGAGCAGTTTTAGGACATAACTTTCCGTTTTATCTGAAGTTTAAGGGCGGAAAGGGAATCGCGTGCACATCCGGTATGATACTTGCCGTATGCCCGCTTGCAGCACCAATCTGTCTGATCCTTTTTATCGGATCGATCGCAATTACAAGATATGTATCGTTAGGTTCGATTCTTGTGGTTACAAGTTATCTGATCCAGGTGCTTATTTTTGGACATATGGGATATCTGCATGTGGATGCTGTATATCTGCCGGAGTTTTACATAGTCAGCGCATGTTTTACAGCGATGGCATTATGGAGACACAAAGCCAATATTAAGCGTCTGCTTACTGGAACAGAAAACAAATTTGGAATGAAAAAAAATTAGGAGGAATCGGCATGTCAAAGACAGCGGTTATTGGTGCAGGAAGCTGGGGTACAGCACTTTCTCTGGTATTACATACAAATGGCAATGATGTGACAGTCTGGTCAATCGTGGAGCAGGAGATACAGATGCTCCGTGAAAAACATGAGCATGTGGATAAACTTCCGGGAGTAAAATTGCCGGAAGATATTACGTTTACAACAGATTTAAAAGAAGCGATCGAAGGAAAAGATTATCTGATCCTTGCAGTGCCTTCTGTTTTTACAAGAAGCACAGCGAAATCTATGACTCCTTTCGTGAAAAAGGGACAGGTGATCGTCTGTGTGGCAAAAGGGATTGAGGAAGACACGCTTATGACACTTTCTGATATTGTAGAGCAGGAGATTCCTGCCGCAGATGTAGCAGTAATGTGTGGACCAAGCCATGCTGAGGAGGTCGGAATCGGACTTCCTACCACGGTGGTTGCCGGTGCAAGAAAAAAATCTGTGGCTGAGGGTGTGCAGGATATCTTTATGAACGAAGTATTCCGTGTATACACAAGCCCGGATGTCCTTGGAATGGAGCTTGGCGGATCTTTGAAAAATGTGATCGCGCTTGCAGCAGGAATGGCAGATGGACTTGGATATGGAGACAATACCAAGGCAGCTTTGATCACACGCGGTATTTTTGAAATCAGCAGACTTGCAATTAAGATGGGGGCAAATGCTGAGACGTTAAACGGACTTACCGGCATCGGTGATCTGATTGTAACCTGTGAGAGTAAACATTCAAGAAACCGTAAAGCCGGTATGCTGATGGGACAGGGTTACACGATGAAGCAGGCGATGGATGAAGTAAAGATGGTTGTTGAGGGTGTTTACTCTGCGAAAGCAGCCATTGCGCTTGCAAGAAAATACGAAGTAGATATGCCGATCATTGAGGAGATCAATCATGTTCTGTTTGACGATAAAACGGCAAAAGATGCAGTGCGCGAGCTGATGCTGCGTGACCGCAGGGAAGAACACAGCAGTTTAGAGTGGGCAGAATAGACAGGAGTAAAAATGGAACAGCAGACAATCAGGATTAAATATCATTCAGATGAGATAGAAAAACTTACTTATATTGACGGAAAAAGTGACTGGATCGATCTTCGGTCAGCAGAGCATGTTGTATTAAAAAAAGGCGAATTTAAGCTGATAAAACTTGGAGTATCCATGCAGCTTCCGGCAGGATATGAGGCGGTCATCGTACCGAGAAGTTCTACCTATAAGAATTTTGGAATCATTCAGACGAACCATATGGGTGTCGTGGATGAAAGTTATTGCGGAGATGATGATGTGTGGATGATGCCGGCACTTGCAATGCGTGATACAGAGATCAATGTCAATGACCGCATCTGCCAGTTCCGTATCCAGAAACACCAGCCGGTTATTCATTTTGAAGAGACGGATACATTAGGCAATGAAAATCGTGGTGGTATCGGCAGTACCGGAAGAGCGTAAAAGATGATATATATATTTTGTGCCTTGTACCATGAGGCAGAACCATTGATTCGTGAATATGGACTGAAAAAAAAGACAGATGAAACTTGTTTCCCTGTCTTTTTTGATGAGGAAGAAAATATTCTGCTCACAGTAACAGGATGTGGAATGAATGCGGCAGCAGCTGCGGTGATGCGAATCTGCACAAAGAGAACTCCACAACCGGAGGATTTTCTGGTAAATATCGGAACCTGTGCGTGGATATCCTGTGGAGAACATGGAGTATATGTACCCGATGATAGTGGATATCAATCTAAAAAAAAGATATATCTGTGTAAAAAGATTACAGAACATGTGACGGGACGAACGTTTTATCCGGATATTTTGTACAGACATCCTTTTACAGAAGCAGAGATTATAACAGGAGCAGTGGCCTACTGCGTCAAAGACAGGATGAAATTCATAAAAAAATATGAAACATCTGCAAAAAACAGCGTATCAGACAGCTTTTTGTATGATATGGAAGCATCAGCCGTGTATCAGTCCGGGGCATATTTTTTTGGACCGCATCAGATGTCATTCCTGAAAATTGTGACAGATGATGGAAATGTACAGAATATGTCAGCAGAAGTGCTAAGACAAAGTGTTGAAGGTGTAGTTACAAAAATCAGTCATTATCTGGATGAACTGGTAAAGATTGGCGAAATGAAAAGATCACAGTATGAAAAAAAAGCCAGCGAAGTATCAGAATTTGCGCAGCGGTTAAGCACCGATATGCACTGCTCGGCAGTGATGCGTGCTTCGGTGGAACAGCAGTTAAAATATGCTTCACTTGCGGGGATTGACTATCAGGGGGTTATCAGCGAAATGTATCAGAGCGGGAAATTGCCCTGCAGGGATAAAAGAGAGGGGAAACGCTGTTTTGAAGAACTTGGACGAAAATTATTATAATCCGTTTTTTTCTCATATTTATGTGGAAGAAGAAATAGCAGATCATCCGCGGGTAAAGAAGATCCTCACACGGTTTGAAAATGCAGAAGTTGTATATATCAGACATTATAAAGATATATTCTGCAGACGCAGACAGGATTATGAGGAACAGCACCATGCGCAGAACCTGATCCTGGCGAAAAAGACAGGCAGTCTGATCTATCAGGGCGCCCCGGTGTGCCAGAATTTTGGGAATACCTGGTTTTATTATACTTCCTGCATGATGAACTGTATTTACGATTGTGAATACTGCTACTTAAAAGGAATGTACCCTTCGGCTAATATTGTAATTTTTGTTAATATAGAAGATATTTTTAAAGAACTACATCAGATGCTGTCAGAGCATCCGGTATATCTGTGTGTGTCCTATGATACGGATCTTTTAGCGTTCGATTCCGTGACCGGTTACGTCAGGGAATGGGAACATTTTGTACTGGAAGAAAACAAAAGATCACCGAATCCGCTTAAAATTGAAATCCGCACGAAATCAGCGAATGAAAAATCTTTTGAAAGCCTTATTCCGGATGAAAATATTATTTATGCATTTACATTATCACCACAGCGTGTTACAGAACAGTATGAGCATAATACGCCATCGTTAAAACAGCGTATTTCCTGTGTAACAGGGGCGGTTCAGAAAGGCTTTCCGGTGCGTCTGTGTTTTGATCCGATGATATACTGTCCAGACTGGCAGCAGGAGTATGATGAAATGATAAAACTTGTTGCAAAAGAAGTACCGATGGATCAGATCTTTGATGTCAGTGTCGGTTCTTTCCGTGTATCACAGGATTATTTGAAAAAAATGAGAAAAAGCGAACCTTATTCTGCGGTGGTACAGTTTCCATTTCAGAATGATGGCGGTGTGTATCATTATGGAAAAGAGCTGACAGAACAGATGGAACACTATCTGACCGGTAAACTTCTGCAATATGTGCCGGAAGATAAGATTTTCCGGTGGGAGTCGTGAGAAAGGGATAGTATGATACAGACAGCTATTGTAACAGGCGCTTCATCCGGTATCGGACGCGCTGTCAGTGAAAAATTATGTGCGTTGGGATATGATGTATTTGGTATCGGGCGCAGGTTTGATTCAAAAGTGGAAACAGAACAAAATGTGGGTGTATTCCATCCCATCATCTGTGATCTGACTGATACGGACAAACTGTGTGCCATCGTAAAACAGATCACATCGGAACACACAGTAAAAATCCTTGTCAATAATGCAGGGGCAGCTTACTATGGACTTCATGAAGAACTGAATCCAAAGAAGATACAGGAAATGGTCCGAGTGAACTTAGAAGTACCATTGATCCTTACACAGCAGCTTTTACGGACACTGAAGAAAAATAACGGTTATATCATCAATATATCGTCTGTTACGGCAAAACAGCCAAGTCCGCATGGATGTGCTTATGCTGCAACTAAGGCAGGACTTGCAGCATTTTCTGTAAGTTTATTTGAAGAGGCAAGAAAATATGGGGTTAAAGTGACTGCGATATACCCGGATATGACTGAAACAAATCTGTACCGGAATGCGGATTTTACAGTTGGAGAAGAAAAAGCATCTTATCTCACCCCGGAAGAAGTGGCAGAGGCAGTGGAATATGTGCTAAAGCAGCGGGAGGGAATCGTAATTCCGGAACTTGTATTAAGGCCGCAGCTTCACCGAATCCGTAAAAAATGATTATGCCTGATCATAAAATAAACTTTTTATAAAAAAGAAGAACATCTGTATCCGTCAATCTGTACAGTTTTTGATAAAAAAGCCGTCAGTTTGACGAAAAAAGGAAAAAGATGCACAGAGCACTGTGACATCCTACAAGAAAAACAAAAATTCTTTGTGTAGGAGACATATGGCGCTTTTTGCATCTTTTTTGTATAGTATATTTATCAAATAACGAAACACAAATATCAGGAGGTATTTAGACCAATGGCAAGTTTATCATTAAAAAACATTTGCAAAGTTTATCCTAACGGTTTTGAAGCTGTTAAGGATTTCAACCTTGAAGTAGAAGATCAGGAATTCATCATTTTTGTAGGACCATCCGGATGTGGTAAATCTACTACACTTCGTATGATCGCCGGACTTGAGGAAATCTCCTCTGGTGAGTTCTATATCGACGGAAAGCTCATGAACGATGTTGAGCCAAAAGACAGAGATATCGCAATGGTATTCCAGAACTACGCTCTGTATCCTCATATGACAGTTTTTGATAACATGGCATTCGGATTAAAATTAAGAAAAGTTCCGAAGGATGAAATCAAGAGAAAAGTTGAGGAAGCAGCTAAGATCCTTGACCTTGAGAAATTATTAGATCGTAAGCCAAAGGCTTTATCCGGTGGACAGAGACAGCGTGTTGCTATGGGACGTGCTATCGTTCGTAATCCTAAGGTATTCCTTATGGATGAGCCGTTATCCAACCTGGATGCAAAACTTCGTGTACAGATGCGTTCTGAGATCGCTTCCTTACATAACAGATTAAAAGCAACTATCATCTATGTAACACATGATCAGACCGAGGCTATGACACTTGGTACCAGAATCGTTGTATTAAAAGATGGTGTTATCATGCAGGTTGATTCTCCGCAGAAATTATACAATGAGCCGAATAACTTATTCGTTGCTGGATTCATTGGTTCTCCGCAGATGAACTTCATCGATACAAAATGTAAAGTAGAGGGAGACAAAGTATCTCTTACATTTGATAACACAACAATCGTATTACCACCAGCAAAAGCAAAGAAACTTGCAGATGCAGGATGCAACGGAAAGACTGTTGTTATGGGTATCAGACCAGAGGATATCGGTGATTCCGAGATCGAGATCGAAGCACACAAAGACTGTGCATTCGAGGCTGATGTAACAGGATACGAGTTATTAGGTTCTGAGGTATTATTATACTTCAAAGCAGCAGGCACAAGCATGACTGCAAAAGTTGATTCAAGAACAACAGCACGTATGGGAGATCACATCAAACTTGCTATTGATCCTGAGAAGATTCATGTTTTCGACAAAGAAACAGAATTGACAATTACCAACTAATTCGGTAAAATTAAACAGAACATCATTTAAAATAAAACTGGGTACAGTGATGTACCCAGTTTTTGTTCGTCAGTGAGGCTGAAATTGTAAAGCAGATGATGAATGTAAACCAGACGAAGGGGAGATATCGGAAAGGAAACAGATTATGATTTCAAACCATAAAATACAGACAGCACTTGATGAGATAAAAGATATATCGAGAATTGATCTTGCACTTTATACAGAAAAAGGAAAACCGGTTGCGGCAACCTTTGAGCCGGAGGAGGATTTAGAAGATGCGATCACGTCTTTTGCAGATTCCATGGCAGAGAGCCAGATGCTCTCAGGATATCACTTTTTTAAAGTTATCGTGGATGGCGAGGTGGAATATATTTTGCTGACAAAGTCGCAGGCAGAGGATGCTTATATGGTAGGGCGTTTAGCAGTCTGCCAGATCAGGAATCTTGCGGCGGCATATATGGAACAGTTTGACCGGAACAATTTCATGCAGAATATCCTGCTTGGCAATATGTTAGTCGTAGATATGTATAATAAGGCGCAGAAACTTCATATTGAGCAGGCGGAACGTGTGGTTTATGTGATCGATCTGGAAGATAAAAAAGATTCCACAGCAGTGGAACTTGTAAAAAATCTCTTTGCAACCAAAATGCGCGATTATGTGACAGAAGTGGACGAGCAGAGTATTGTGCTGATCAAAGATGTACGTGACATCAAAAGTGAAGATGAATTACAGAAGTTAGCCGATATGATCGTGGATAATATGCACACGGAGGCGATGGTGCGTGTAAGAGTCGGTTACGGTAATCAGGTGAATAATCTGCCGGATATTGCAAAATCCTATCAGGAGGCAAAGATGGCGCTTGAGGTCGGGAAGATTTTCTATGCGGAAAAGGAGACGATCGCATATCGTTATCTCGGCATCGGACGTCTGATCTACCAGCTTCCAATGAGTCTGTGTGAAATGTTTATTCATGAGGTGTTCGGTGATGAGATACCGGATATCTTTAATGAAGAGACAACAACAACGATACAGAAATTCTTTGAAAACAACCTTAATATATCAGAGACAGCCAGACAGCTTTATGTACACAGAAATACTTTAGTGTATCGTCTGGAGCGGTTAGAAAAGATCATTGGACTTGATATCCGTAAATTTGATGATGCGATGACATTCAAACTTGCACTGATGGTTATTTCACATATGCAGTATGCGAAACGTCAGGATACGGATCAGAGATAGAAATTTGAAGCAGATACAAAGGTTATCTGGTAAATAAGGAATAGATTTAGCAGGAAAGGGAAGAAAGAAATGGCAAAGACAGGCGGCTATGACGAGAGCAGTATTTCTGTTCTTGAAGGGCTTGAGGCGGTAAGAAAAAGACCGGGAATGTATATCGGCAGTGTTTCACGGAAAGGTTTAAATCACCTGATCTACGAGATCGTGGACAATGCGGTGGATGAACATCTTGCGGGAGCCTGCGATACGATTTATGTAACGTTAGAAGCGGATGGTTCCTGTACCGTGGAGGATAATGGACGAGGTGTTCCGGTCGGCATGCATGCAAAGGGAGTTTCGGCTGCCCGTATAGTTTATACGACACTGCATGCAGGAGGAAAGTTTGATGATTCCGCTTATAAGACCAGCGGTGGTCTGCATGGAGTCGGTTCTTCGGTTGTAAATGCATTATCGACACATATGGATGTCTGGATCAGCAGAGATGGCTATATCCATCATGATGGTTATGAGCGTGGTATTCCGGTGGTCGAATTGGAAAACGGGTTACTTCCGACCATTGGAAAAACGAAAAAAACAGGCACAAAAGTCAACTTTCTCCCAGATCCGGAGATTTTTGAAAAGACAAGATTTAAAGAAGATGAAGTAAAGAGCCGTATGCATGAAACAGCATACTTAAATCCGGCACTGACGATCATTTATGAGGATAAACGCGGGCCGGAAGTGGAGCATATCGTATATCATGAGGAGGAAGGAATCATTGGTTTTGTCAAAGATCTGAATAAAAACAATGAGGTACTTCACGATGTGGTCTATTTTAAAGGTGAGCAGGATGGAATCACAGTTGAGGCTGCATTTCAGTATACAAATGAGTTCCATGAGAATATTTTAGGATTCTGTAACAATATTTTTAATGCAGAAGGTGGTACGCATATTACCGGATTTAAAACGGTATTTACAACTGTCATCAATTCCTATGCGAGGGAACTTGGGATTTTAAAAGAAAAGGATTCTAATTTTACCGGAGCAGATGTCCGTAACGGTATGACGGCGATCGTTTCCATCAAACATCCGGATCCACGTTTTGAAGGACAGACCAAGACAAAACTGGATAATCAGGATGCGTCGCGTGTCACGGCAAAAGTGACCGGGGATGAGATTCAGCTTTATTTTGATAAGAATTTAGAGGTATTAAAGACTGTGATCTCCTGCGCGGAGAAAGCTGCGAAGATCCGTAAGACGGAGGAACGTGCAAAGACAAATCTTCTGACAAAACAGAAGTTTTCTTTTGACTCCAACGGAAAACTTGCCAACTGTGAGAGCAGGGATGCGTCGATCTGTGAGATCTTTATTGTCGAGGGAGATTCTGCAGGAGGATCTGCAAAGACAGCGCGTGACCGTAACTTCCAGGCAATCTTACCGATCCGTGGTAAGATTTTAAATGTAGAGAAGGCAAGTATTGACAAGGTGCTTGCAAATGCGGAGATCAAAACGATGATCAATGCGTTTGGCTGTGGTTTTTCCGAAGGCTACGGCAATGATTTTGATATCACAAAGCTGCGTTACGATAAGATCATCATTATGGCGGATGCCGATGTGGATGGAGCGCATATTTCTACGCTGCTTCTGACACTGTTTTACCGTTTTATGCCGGAACTGATCTATGAGGGACATGTTTATGTGGCGATGCCGCCGTTATACAAAGCAATCCCTGCAAAAGGTGAGGAGGAATACCTCTATGATGATGCTGCCTTAGAGCGTTACCGCAGAAATCATAAGAGTAATTTTACGCTTCAGCGCTATAAAGGTCTTGGTGAGATGGATGCAGAACAGCTCTGGGAGACGACATTAAATCCGGAAACGAGGATCTTAAAACGTATCGAGATCGAAGATGGACGTATGGCATCTGATATCACGGAACTTTTGATGGGAAATGATGTGCCGCCGCGCAAGATGTTTATTTACGAACACGCGCAGGACGCAGCACTTGATATCTGACAAGGTGAATGACTGCCGTTCATTTGATAAATGTGGATAGCAGCCGAAAACTTATTATGACAGAATGGAGTATGATATGAATCAGGAAGAACAGATTATCCGCACAGAATACTCGGAACTGATGCAGAAATCTTATATTGATTATGCCATGAGTGTTATCATTGCGCGTGCGCTGCCGGATGTGAGGGACGGCTTGAAGCCGGTGCAGAGAAGAACACTTTACGATATGTATGAACTGGGCATCCGTTACGACAAGCCGTACCGTAAATGTGCGCGTATTGTCGGTGATACAATGGGTAAATATCATCCGCACGGTGACAGCTCTATTTATGATGCACTTGTTGTAATGGCACAGGATTTTAAAAAAGGTCTGCCGCTTGTGGACGGGCATGGTAATTTTGGTTCTATCGAAGGTGATGGTGCCGCTGCAATGCGTTATACCGAGGCACGTTTACAGAAGATCACACAGGAAGCATATCTGGCAGATTTAGACAAAGATGTAGTAAATTTTGTCCCGAACTTTGATGAGACAGAAAAAGAGCCGGAAGTACTTCCTGTAAAAGTGCCAAATCTGCTTTTGAATGGAGCAGAGGGAATCGCTGTCGGTATGACGACAAGCATTCCGCCACATAATTTTGGCGAGGTCATTGACGGTGTGATCGCATATATGAAAGATCCGGATATCAACACAGAGCAGATGATGCAGTATATACCGGGACCGGATTTCCCAACAGGCGGTATCGTTGCAAATAAGGACGAGCTGATGGCTGTCTATTCAACTGGTATGGGCAAGATCAAGATCCGTGGCAAGGTAGAAGTGGAAAAGGGAAAAGGCGGAAAAGACCGTCTTGTCATCACCGAGATTCCATATACCATGATCGGTGCGAATATCGGAAAGTTTTTAAATGATATCTATAATCTGGTTGAGACAAAGAAAACTTCTGATATCGTTGATATTACAAACCAGTCTTCGAAAGAAGGAATCCGTATTGTTCTGGAATTAAAAAAAGGTGCGGATATCGAGAATTTAAAGAATCTTCTCTATAAGAAAACGAAACTGGAAGATACATTTGGCGTCAATATGTTAGCAGTAGCGGATGGCAAACCGGAAACCATGGGAATCGTTCCGATCATCCGTCACCATGTGAATTTCCAGTATGAACTTGCAACACGCAAGTATCAGACACTTCTTGCAAAAGAACGTGATAAAAAGGAGATTCAGGAAGGTCTTATCAAGGCAACCGATGTCATTGATCTGATCATTGAGATCCTGCGTGGAAGTAAAAATGTAAAGGATGCAAGAGCATGTCTGACGGATGGCATCACGGATAACATCAATTTCAAATCCGAACAGTCGAAGCGTGAGGCGGCAAAACTCCGTTTTACAGAAAGACAGACAACAGCGATCCTTGAGATGCGCCTGCAGAAATTGATCGGACTTGAACTGGAAGCACTTTTAAAAGACCATGACGAGACGCTGAAAAATATTGCAAAATATGAGGATATTTTAGGCAGCCGTGCAGCTATGGCAAAGGTTATCATCAAAGAGTTAGAGAATTTTAAGAAAGAGTATGAAAAACCAAGAAAAACGGTGATCGATAATCTGGAGGAAGCGGTTGTTGAAGAGAAGAAGATCGAGGAAATGGATGTTGTATTCCTGATGGATCGTTTTGGATATGCAAAAACTGTGGATGTTGCAACTTATGAGAGAAATAAAGAGGCAGCGAATACGGAAAACCGCTATATCTTAACCTGCAAAAATACGGATAAAATCTGCATTTTTACAAATAAGGGACAGATGCATCTGTTAAAGGTATTAGATCTTCCTTATGGTAAATTCCGTGACAAGGGAACGCCGATCGATAACTTAAGTAATTATAACAGCAGCGAGGAAAATTTTGTCTATATCACAAATCTTGCTGCAATCAGCCGGTCACAGGTTCTTTTTGGAACAAAATCTGCAATGTTAAAAGTTGTGGATGGAAGTGAATTTGATGTAGCAAAACGTACCACAGCCGCGACAAAGTTAAATGAAGGTGATGAGCTGATCTTTGTACAGGCGCTCACACTGGAAGAAACACTTGTGATGCAGTCTGAAAAAGACTTTTTCCTCAGAATTGATATTTCAAGTATCCCGGAAAAGAAAAAGGGAGCGGTCGGAGTGCGTGGCATGAAATTAGGTGCAGGGGATGCACTTACTGCCATTTATCTGCTGAATGCAGAAGATTCGGTCAATGTTGAGGTAAAAGGCAAAGAGGTAGCATTAAACCGCCTGCGTACTGCAGGACGTGACACGAAGGGAACCAAACGATGAAACAGACAAAAGGTTACCAGATCTGGCAGATCATTTATCCGATCGGACTTTATTATGTAGTATCGAGTCTCTGCTATTTTGCACTGGAGATGCTTCTTGGTACTGCGAATGAGACGTATATGCTGCGTCAGCTTGTATGTGCGGCGGTTACGATCCCGGTTATATTAAAATTTTATATGGCAGACCAGAACGTACGTGATACCGTTTATGGAAAAAGAAAGTTTAATATGGGCAGGGAACAGTTTATAAATATTGCAGTGACGGTTGTATCTGTAGCTGCACTTGGAATTGCAGTCAACAATATTATTGCAATGACACCGCTCATCCAGGCATCTGAAGGGTTCCAGACTGCAAATCAGGCATTTTTTGCGGGAACAGCAGTTTACGAGTTCCTTGGTTCTTGTCTTCTGATCCCGATTGCAGAAGAATTATTGTTCCGTGGAGTGGTTTATCAGAGATTAAAACTTATGATTGGTGTGTATCCTGCAGTCATTTGTTCTGCACTGATCTTTGGACTGGTGCATGTGAATCTGGTACAGTTTTTATATGCGGCAGTGTTAGGATGTCTGCTGGCGTTTTTGTATGAAAAGACAGGATGTTTCTATGTACCGGTATTAGGACATATCGCAGCGAATACTGTGGCAGTTGTGCGTGCAGAGACGGGATGGCTGTCCTTTGGCTATGCCGCGGATGCGAAAGGGATTGGATTTACGGCGTGGATGCTTGTTGTGGCTGGTGTTGTAATCGTTGGATTCTGGAGGTGGAAGAAGAAAGTGGGATTTGATGAGAGAGACTGAAGAAAAAGTGCGCGGATATTTACTAATATGGAAAAGGAAGCTATCAACTCCGGGTGGTCGATACGGGAATTAAAGTGGCAGATTTCCACGTCTCTCTATGAAAGGCTGTTATTATCAGAGGGAAAAACAAACAAAAAAACAGTGCTTGCTCTCGCAGAAAAAGGAATTGAAAACTACCAAACTGACACCAGAAGCTGCTGGACAGCTCAATATGTATCTGAATTATTATGCCGCAGAAATAAATGACGAACATGATAATCCACCGATTGGCATTATTCTTTGTACGGACAAGGACAGTATAGCAGCAGAATATGCACTAGGCGGTCTGTCTAATAATATTTTTGCTTCGCGCTATGTTTCCTATATTCCCGATAAGGAGCAGTTGATCGCACAGGTGGAGGCGGTTTTGAATGAGTGGCATAAACAGGAAAATAAATAGTAAGAGAAAAAAATGGGACACGGACGCTAAATGAGCAGCCAATGAGTCCCATTTTTTGCTAGAAAAACATATGATGAAGAAGAGGTTGAACAACTGATACAGATCAATGTTTCATATGTAAATGATTCTGAAAATTAACTTTTTGTGAGAGCGGATAAAAAGATATCTGTGCAGTGCGTAAAGACAAAAGTAAATAGGGAGTAAGCTATGATAAGAAAAATGGAAGAAAAGGATATATCTGATGTTATGCAGATATGGCTTGAGACAAACATTAAGGCACATAGTTTTATAGAGAAGGCATATTGGACCAGCAAGTATGAAATGGTAAAACAGATTCTGCCGGAAGCAGAAGTATATGTATATGAAGAGGAAAAAAATGGTCAGATAGATGGTTTTATCGGAATAAATGATTGCTATATCGAGGGATTGTTTGTGAAAGAATCTGCACAATCGAGGGGAATTGGAAAATGTCTGCTGGATTATGTAAAAAGCAGAAAAACCGAATTGCGTTTATGTGTATACGAAAAGAATGTCCGTGCAATTCGCTTTTATCAGAGGGAGAATTTCCGGATACAGGCGGAAGAAACAGATGAAGATACAAACGAAAAAGAGTATGTTATGAGGTGGGGAAAATGAAAAATAAATTAGTCATGGCGATGATTACTGTTGTATTTGCAAGTGAGTGTTTTGCTGGATGCAGTAAAAAAACAATAGAAAATTCTGCTGCTTCAAACACGTCAGTATTGGAAGAAAATGAGAAAGAAGCAGAAGACGCGAAGAAAACAGAAAATGCTCCTGATGCACAGACAGAAAAATATGTCGTGGAGAATCAGGAATATGTCTATTCCACATACAGCGATATCGGTCAGTTAGGGGAAGAGGGAAACTATTATAATTCAGATTATCCGGGGAAGGATGCCTATGAGGTGCCTGTATTTGAAACGACTGCAGACATCACACACGATGGAATCGCAGATCTGGTTTCAGTAGTCGGATATGGCGATGAGCCGGATGCAACAGTAGATGATGTTGTAAGTAACAGTTCATATGGATGTTATGTGAAAGTCTATCGCGGAACAAAAGATAGAGAATATGAAAGTTATCCGAGATTTATCAGCAGAAACTTTCACCTGTCGCATGCAGGAAATGGAACGATATGTCTTTCGAAAAAGGATGGTCTGGACTATCTTTTGATAAGCACAACCTATGAAATGCAAGGGACTGCCCAATATGATTTCGCAGCCTTTTATGTGGATGATGAAAAGGGAATTGTGATCGATGACACCTATGGTGTTGAATTTGCAGTTGACAAGGACGAACATCCGGACTGGAACGAATGTACACACAGGGAAGACGTTGTCCCACTTTTGCAGGAAAAAATGACACACTACCTGAAAGATTCTATGCTTCTTCTGTCACTTGACATTGATAATGGTGCCCTGTACGGTTGTGAGGAAAAAACACTGGAGGGAAACGCCCAGAAAAATAAAAACAAAACAGGAGAAATGAAACAGGAAACATGATGCATGCTCAGAAACTGGATATCCGTCTGACGTTTATCCGGATCATTTTGCCGGAAGTTATGTGGGCAGATTCCTGTTTCTGCTGCTTGCGATCGTTCTGACCGGAGTGGGGGCTGCGATGTCACTGAACATGCGGCTGATCCCGAATCCGGGAGATGGAATTGTGCAGGCAATCGCGGATACGATACATAAGAGCGTAGGATTTACCAAAAACAGAAAAAATACACAGATACAATTTAGACACAATTTAATAAAACTGGTAAAAATGCGAAGATACAGAAAAATTAATGAAATTTTTTTGCATCTTCTTTTTATGCAATTGTTTGTATAAATATGACTTGAAACAAAAATAAAATAAAAAGACAGATAACTATATATAATAATGCGTAATTGACATATTATCAGACAATATAACGAAAAAAATAGTAGACAAACGGATTCGAAAGTTGTATATTAATACATAACAAATCCAGCAAAAGACAACTGTTTTTCTGACAAAGACAGACGAGCAGATGGAGAAAGGAAGTTGAAGATGAAAGAGCAGAAATTAGACCGTTTTTCTGTAACAGGCAGCTACAAGAAGGAAACCGGAATGTATGATCCGAGATTTGAGCATGATAACTGCGGTATCGGTGCTGTTGTCAATATCAAAGGTATCAAGACACATGCAACGGTAGAGAATGCATTAAAGATCGTAGAAAACTTGAAACACAGGGCAGGTAAAGATGCAGAGGGCAAGACAGGTGACGGTGTTGGTATTCTGCTTCAGGTATCACATAAGTTTTTCTCGAAAGTGACAAAACCACTTGGCATCGAGCTTGGAGATGAGAGAGATTACGGTGTCGGCATGTTTTTCTTCCCACAGGATGAATTAAAACGCAATCAGGCGAAGAAAATGTTTGAAGTCATTGTCAACAAGGAAGGAATGGAGTTCTTAGGATGGAGAGAAGTTCCGACCGATCCGACCAAACTCGGACAGAAAGCAGTTGACTGTATGCCATATATCATGCAGGGCTTTGTCAAACGTCCGGCAGAGGTGGCAAAGGGACTTGACTTTGACCGTAAACTTTATGTTGCAAGACGTGTTTTCGAACAGTCTAACGATGATACGTATGTGGTTTCTTTGTCCAGCAGAACCATCGTATACAAAGGAATGTTTTTGGTAGAGCAGCTTCGTTTATTTTTTGCTGACTTACAGGATAAAGATTACGAATCAGCGATTGCAACGGTTCATTCCCGTTTCTCCACGAACACGAATCCGAGCTGGGAGAGAGCACATCCAAACCGTTTCATCGTACATAACGGTGAGATCAATACCATCAAGGGTAATGCGGACAAGATGCTTGCACGTGAGGAGACAATGGAATCCGAACACTTAAAGGGAGAACTTCAGAAGGTACTGCCGGTTATCAATTCCGAGGGTTCTGATTCCGCAATGCTTGATAATACCTTGGAGTTTCTGGTTATGAGCGGTATGGATCTTCCACTTGCAGTCATGATCATGATCCCGGAACCATGGGCAAACAACCGTATCATGTCACAGAAGAAAAAAGATTTTTATCAGTATTACGCAACGATGATGGAGCCATGGGACGGACCTGCATCTATTCTATTTTCCGATGGTGATATGATGGGAGCGGTACTTGACCGCAACGGACTGCGTCCATCCCGTTACTACATTACCGATGATGATTATCTGATCCTTTCCTCTGAGGTCGGCGTACTTGATATCGATCCGACAAAGATTCTTGTAAAAGAGCGCTTACGTCCTGGTAAAATGCTTTTAGTTGATACCGTTGCAGGCCGTGTGATCGATGATGATGAGTTGAAAGAGACTTATGCAAACAAGCAGCCATATGGTGAATGGCTTGACCGCAACCTCTTAAAACTGGAAGATTTGAAAATTCCGAACGAGCGTGTGCCGGAATATACCAAGGAAGAACGCCAGAGAATGCAAAAAGCATTCGGTTATACTTTCGAGTCCCTGCGTGAAGCAATCCTTCCGATGGCAAAGAACGGCGGCGAGGGTACATCTGCCATGGGTATTGATACACCACTTGCTGCACTTGCAAGTGATCATCAGCCGTTATTCAATTATTTCAAACAGCTGTTCGCCCAGGTAACGAACCCGCCAATCGATTCGATCCGTGAGAAAGTTGTAACATCCACAACAGTTTATATCGGTGAGGACGGTAACCTCTTAGAGGAAAAGGCAGAGAACTGTCAGGTATTAAAGGTTAATAACCCGATCCTGACAAATACAGACCTGATGAAGATCAAAGCTATGAAGGTGCCGGGATTTAAGGTAGAAGTGATTCCAATCATTTATTATAAAAACACAAGCCTTGAAAAAGCGATCGACCGTCTGTTTGTGGAGGCAGACCGTGCATACAGAGATGGTGCAAATATCCTGATCCTTTCCGACCGTGGAATTGATGAGAACCATGTACCGATCCCATCACTGCTCGCCGTATCTGCCTTACAGCAGCATCTGGTAAGAACGAAAAAGAGAACATCCGTTGCGATGATCTTAGAGTCCGGTGAACCGAGAGAGGTACATCATTTTGCAACACTGCTTGGCTATGGTGCCTGCGCAATCAACCCATATCTGGTACAGGATACAGTAAAACAGCTTGTAGACGAGCATATGCTTGACAAAGATTACTATGCAGCAGTACAGGATTATAACAATGCAATCTTAAACGGCATCGTAAAGATCGCATCCAAGATGGGTATTTCCACGATCCAGTCTTACGAAGGTTCTAAGATCTTCGAGGCGATCGGTATCGATAAAAATGTCATTGACAAATATTTTACCAACACAGTCAGCCGTATTGGCGGTATCACATTAAAAGATATCGAAAACGATGTCAATGAGCTTCACTCCGCAGCCTATGATCCGCTCGGACTTGAATCCGATCTGACCTTAGAGAGCCGCGGACGTCATAAGATGAGAAGCGGGGCAGATCCACACCTTTATAACCCGGCAACGATCCATCTGTTACAGGAAGCAACCAGACGTGGCGATTATGAGTTATTTAAACAGTATACAGATTTAGTAAATAAGGAAGAAAGAGAGATCACACTGCGTGGACTGATGGATTTCAATTATCCGAAAAAAGGCGTGCCGCTTGAAGAAGTCGAGAGTGTGGAATCTATTGTTCAGAGATTTAAAACAGGTGCTATGTCCTATGGTTCTATTTCACAGGAAGCGCATGAGACACTTGCGATCGCAATGAACCGTCTGCACGGTAAATCCAACTCCGGTGAAGGTGGTGAGGATGCAGAACGTATCGCAAGTAAAAACAGCAGTGTGAACCGTTGTTCTGCGATCAAACAGGTCGCATCCGGACGTTTTGGTGTTACCAGCCAGTACTTAGTCAGTGCACAGGAAATCCAGATCAAGATGGCACAGGGTGCAAAACCTGGTGAAGGCGGACATCTTCCGGGCAAAAAAGTTTATCCGTGGATCGCAAAAACAAGACTTTCCACACCGGGTGTGGCTCTTATTTCCCCGCCGCCACATCACGATATCTACTCCATCGAGGATCTTGAACAGTTGATCTTTGACTTAAAGAACTCGAACCGTGATGCGAGAATCACAGTAAAACTGGTATCTGAGGCAGGTGTGGGTACCGTCGCAGCCGGTGTTGCAAAAGCAGGTGCACAGGTTGTACTGATCTCTGGTTATGACGGTGGTACCGGTGCAGCTCCGGCAAGCTCTATCCACAATGCAGGTCTTCCTTGGGAGCTTGGACTTTCCGAGACACACCAGACTCTGATCATGAACGGACTTAGAAATAAAGTCCGCATTGAGACAGATGGTAAGTTAATGAGTGGCCGTGACGTTGCAATCGCAGCACTGCTCGGTGCGGAAGAATATGGTTTTGCAACAGCTCCGCTTGTAACGTTAGGCTGTGTCATGATGCGTGTTTGTAATTTAGATACCTGTCCGGCAGGTATTGCAACACAGAACCCGGAACTGCGCAAACGTTTTGCAGGAAAACCGGAATATGTTGAGAATTTTATGCGTTTCATTGCAGCAGAGCTAAGAGAATACATGGCAAAACTCGGCTGTAAGACGATTGATGAGATGGTCGGCAGAAGTGATCTGTTAAAGGTTCGTGAGGACTTAAGCGGCAGGGAGAAAGAAATTGATCTTTCCAAGATCTTAAACAACCCATTTGCAGACCAGAAAAAGAAAGTTATCTTTGATCCGAAACAGGTTTATGATTTCGAACTGGAAAAATCAAAAGATATCACGGTGCTCTTAAAACAGTTAGGACCAGCACTTGAAAAACAGCAGCGCAGAAGTATTGATGTGGAAGTGACAAACACCGACCGTTCCTTCGGTACGATCTTTGGTTCTGAGATCACAAAGAAATATGGTGGTGAGGGACTTCCGGAAGATACATTTATTGTAAAATGCAGTGGCGCAGGCGGACAGAGTTTTGGTGCATTTATCCCGAAAGGGCTGACCTTAGAGTTAGTCGGGGATTCCAATGATTACTTTGGAAAGGGTCTTTCCGGCGGAAAACTGGTTGTCTATGCACCGGCAGGCGTAAAATACAAAAAAGATGAGAATATCATCATCGGTAACGTAGCTCTTTACGGAGCAACCAGTGGAAAAGCATTTATCAGTGGTGTTGCAGGCGAGCGTTTCTGTGTCCGTAACTCCGGTGCATCCGCAGTTGTTGAGGGAGTCGGCGATCATGGATGTGAGTATATGACCGGCGGACGTGTTGTAGTCCTTGGTAAGACTGGAAAGAACTTTGCAGCAGGTATGAGCGGCGGTATCGCATATGTACTCGACGAAGACAACGATCTGTATACAAGAATGAATAAAGAAATGGTATTTTCCGAAGAAATATCCAATAAATATGACGTTATGGAATTAAAAGACATGATCAAAGAGCATGTGGCATTGACCAATTCCGAAAAAGGAAAAGAGATCCTTGATAATTTCAGCGAATATCTGCCGAAATTCAAAAAGGTCATTCCATACGATTATAACCGGATGCTGATGGCAATCGTTCAGATGGAGGAGAAAGGTTTATCCTCAGAACAGGCGCAGATCGAAGCATTCTATGCAAACACAAGAGGTTAAATGAGAAAGATGTTCGTGCGGCGGCATGCCGCATGGCATCATGATGGAGGATATCAATAATGGGAAAACCAACTGGATTTATAGATTATGAGAGAGAAGATGCCAAAGCGATCGAGCCAAAAGAGCGCATCAAAAACTTTAAAGAATTTCATATACCGCTTTCCATGGAAAAACAGCAGATTCAGGGTGCAAGATGTATGAATTGCGGTGTGCCGTTCTGCCAGTCAGGTATGACGATCATGGGAATGACAAGTGGATGTCCACTGCACAATCTGGTGCCTGAATGGAACGATCTTGTCTACACGGGCAACTGGGAGCAGGCATATAACCGTTTAAAGAAAACCAATAACTTCCCGGAATTTACATCACGTGTCTGCCCGGCTCTCTGTGAAGCAGCCTGCACCTGTGGTCACTGGGAAGATCCTGTTACCTGCAAGGCAAATGAGCACGGAATTATCGAAAATGCTTACGCAAAAGGATATGCAGCAGCAAAACCGCCGAGAGTGCGCACCGGAAAGAAAGTTGCGATCATTGGTTCCGGTCCTGCAGGACTTGCGGCAGCAGACCAGTTAAACAAACGTGGTCATCAGGTAACTGTATTCGAGAGAGATGACCGCATCGGCGGACTTTTAATGTATGGTATCCCGAATATGAAACTGGAAAAATGGGTGATCGACCGTAAAGTGGATATCATGAAAGAAGAAGGTGTGGAATTTATCACAGGAGTCAACGTGGGCAAAGACGTAAAAGCTGCCAAGCTGTTAAAGGATTATGACCGCGTGATCTTAGCCTGCGGTGCAAAAAATCCGCGTGATATCAAAGCACCGGGACGTGATGCAAAAGGAATTTATTTTGCAGTGGATTTCTTAAAGGCAACCACAAAGAGCCTTTTAGATTCTGACCTGAAAGATAACAATTATATTTCTGCAAAAGGTAAAAAAGTGGTCATCATCGGTGGAGGTGATACCGGAAACGACTGTGTCGGAACATCCATCCGCCATGGCTGTGCGAGCGTGGCTCAGCTTGAAATGATGCCGAAAGCACCGGATATGAGGGCAGAGAACAATCCATGGCCGGAGTGGCCGAGAGTCTGCAAGACAGACTACGGTCAGGAAGAAGCAATTGCTGTATTCGGGCATGATCCGCGTATTTACCAGACAACAGTCAAAGAATTTTTAAAAGATAAAAACGGTAATTTAAATGGTATTATTACCGTGAAGTTAGAAAGTAAAAAGGATGAAAAGACCGGACGTATGATGATGGCAGAAGTTCCGGGTTCTGAGGCAAAACTGGATGCAGATCTGGTTCTTATAGCAGCAGGATTCCTTGGAACAGAGAAATATGTCGCTGATGCATTTGGTGTTGAGTTAAATGCAAGAACGAACATTTCAACCGCAGAGGGCGCATATGCAACAAGTGTGAAAAATGTATTTGCAGCAGGTGATGTGCACAGAGGACAGTCTCTTGTTGTATGGGCAATCCGTGAGGGACGTGAGGTTGCACATGCGGTAGATGAGAGTCTTATGGGATATTCTTACCTGTCGGTACAATAGGGAAAAATAAAAATTGTTGATGGAAATAATATAATAAAAGACCGGAGTGACATGATTTGGGACACTATATGAAATCATGCGGCTCCGGTCTTTTTCAAAAGTTGTTTATTGAAACATTTTATGGAATGTGCTATTTTCATCATATAGATTTTCCGGCGGATGGGGAGTCCGGGAAGAAGATATGATGGGGGAAACAGAAACGATGTTGAAAATTTTTCTGGCAGAAGATGAGATTGTAATGCGGGAGGGGATACGAAATAATATTGCATGGCAGGAGGAAGGATTTGAATTTGTTGGTGAGGCGAGTGATGGAGAACTCGCGTATCCGATGATTCAGAAACTAAAACCGGACATCCTGATCACGGACATCAGGATGCCTTTTATGGATGGACTGGAACTTAGCCGGATCGTAAAACAGGAACTTCCGGATACGAGTATCCTGATTCTGAGCGGATATGGTGAGTTTGATTATGCAAAAGAAGCTATCTCGATCGGTGTGGAAGACTATCTGCTGAAACCGGTGACCAGTGCACAGCTTTTAGAAGCAATCAGGCGGATCGCAGAAAAAATTTACAGCAGGAGAGGCAGACAGGAAGAGACAAAAAACGAAAAAGAACAGAAAACACTTACAAAAAGAAGACTGTTCCGACATATCGTATCCGGTGAGCACTCCTTTTCGGAGGTGTTAAAAGAGGCCAGAGAACAGGAAATCGAACTGGCAGCGGAGCGCTACAATGTTTTTATGTTACAGCTCTTTTTCGAGGATGGGACGGAGACGTTTTATGAAAAAGATGAAGCATTTGAAGATCATATGGAACAGTTTTTTGCATACGGTTCGAGTGTGATCCGCGCAAAACTAAGCTGTGGGGAATATCATCTGGTACTGAAAGAGGAAAATGGTGTGACGCTTGAACAGCTGAAAAATGCCATTGAACAGGAACTTGAAATATATCTCTGCGGGGAAAATAAGATCGATTATGCCGCGGTATACGGGATACCGGTCACACGGTTCAGCGAGATCAAAAAATGTTACGAGGAAGCGAATCTTCTTTTTGCAAAGCGGTATTCCTTAGAGAAAAATAAGATCACGGAACAGGTAAAGAAGATAGAAAATGAGATGGAAACAAAAGAGACATTAGATCTTGGGGAACTCAATGTGTCCGGGATCGACCGCAGACAGGTGGAACAGTTTTTGTATACAGGAAGAAAAGAGGAAGTATCCGGGTTTGTGGATGATTATTTCCGGAAAATCTCAAACGGTAGCTTACAGTCGGTTCTGCTGCGTCAGTATGTGCTGATGGATCTGTATGTGAGCGCGGTCTCCGTGTTGGAAAAAAGCGGATATACCAGTGAAAATCTGTTGGAACAGTACAAAGATGCGCAGAAGATGGAAATTTTTCTTGGCACTGCAGGACAGGCGAGGGAGTACATCAAAAATCTGTTCGGGGCAGTGATCGAACTGCGGGAGCAGGGCATGGAACGCAGATATGACAATCTGATCCAGCATGCAAAAGCCTACATAGAAGATAACTATAATCATGAGGATATCTCCTTAAATATGGTCGCTTCGGAGGTAAATTTAAGTTCGAGCCATTTCAGCACTGTATTCGGACAGGAGACGGGAGTGACGTTTGTTGAGTATCTGACCAAGGTGCGCATGGATAAGGCAAAACAGTTATTGCGGACGACCGGGACTAAGACCACGGAGATTGCATTTGAAGTCGGTTTCCGGGATGCACATTATTTCAGTAACCTGTTTAAAAAGACACAGGGGTGTACGCCGCGGGAATACAGAAACAGGAGTGACAGACCAGAGCAGGAACAGGAAAAATTATGAACGTAAGAAAAAAATTTTCATTAAAAAACAGGTTGTATCTGCTGCTTCTTATCTGTGTGATCCCACTAACAGTTATGATCACATATTTGCTTTTTATGATCAACAATGTATCGTCAAAATATGACCATATTGTGGAGAAGATCACAAAGGCAAATGCATATAACATCGGATTCAAGGAAGATATCGACTATGTGATGTACATTATCGTGGTTAATTCGGAACGTGCGGAGGAGTTAGTCGATACACAAAAGCCGCAAAAGATGATCAAAGAGGCGAGAGAGATGTTTGGGGAATTGGCAGAGGATGCCGATTCCGCATATGCGAAACAGCGTCTCTCGCGAATTTTAAAGAGTCTTGACACCCTTGAAAAAAGGGTGCAGGAGATTGAGGAAGATGCGTTAGTCAGTGGATCTTATGAGACAAATATGGAGAGTTTGGACTTAAATATCAGGGTGCTGACGGAGCTGATCCAGGAACAGATCCAGTATTATATTTATTACGAGAGCATGAACATGGAGGATCTGCGGGGTGGGATCCGTAATGATGTGGAGCAGGCGATTGCGATCACGAGCGGTATTTTACTGGTGATCTTAGTGGGTGCATTTGCAGTCAGCAGAAAAATCGTGACGGGCATCACAGAACCAATCGGGGAGCTGTGCGATGCCGCAGTGGCTGCCGGGGGTGGCGATTTCAGAATCCGGGCGGTGAAAACCGGACCGGAAGAGATTGAGGTGCTAAATAAGAGTTTTAACCAGATGGTGGAAAAAATCGGCAACCTTGTGGAAGATATCCATACGGAGGAGTTGAATTTAAGGGCAGCAGAGCTTCGGGTGCTGCAGGAGCAGATCAATCCTCATTTCTTATATAACACGCTCGATAATATCATCTGGCTTGCCGAGTCAAAAAAGACAGACGAGGTCGTAATGATGGTGTCCTCCCTGTCCACATTTTTCAGGACTTCTTTGAGTAAGGGAAGGGAGTTTGTCTCCGTGAAAGAAGAGACAGAGCATATCCGCAGCTATTTAGAGATCCAGCAGTTCCGCTACCGGGACATTTTAGATTATGAGATTGCGATCCCGGAGGAATATTACGGTTATGAGGTCATCAAACTGACACTTCAGCCGTTAGTGGAAAATGCACTTTACCATGGCATAAAAAACAAGCGTGGAAAGGGACATATCACGGTCTCGGCGGAGCGTTGTGCGGATGTCTTGATCTTTAAGGTAAAAGATAACGGGATCGGGATGGATAAACAGAGACTTGCAGAAGTATGCGCGATGTTAAAAGAGGATGGCAATACGAAAAAAGAAAATGACGGCTTTGGACTGTTTAATGTCAATCAACGCATCCAGTTGCATTATGGCACGGAATATGGACTGAAAGTGCAGAGTACCTACGGGGAAGAAACGGAAGTCTGGGTAAGAATTCCGGTAAGAACAGAAAGCAGTTCATAAAAAATACACATTTTTCCAAAAAAAATACACTTTTTTACCGAAATATATGAAAGCTGTTCACAATTTAGTAAAAAATTATACTTAATTCAAATTTAATTCGGTATTCATAAAAACCTCTCACAGTTATAATTAGACCATGGTTAGCAACGAAACCAAATCTAAAAAAACTATGGGAGGTTTTTGAAATGAAAAGAAAATTGGTGAGTATGGTAATGTGTATGGCATTAGGGGCAACAATGTTAGCAGGATGCGGAAACAGCGCAAACACGTCAACAGGTAATGCGGGTGCATCCAATGATGCCGCAGCAAAAACAGATGATGCAGCTGCTGCAGATCAGACAGATGACAGCGCAGAGGCAGCCGGAACAGAGAGCTCCGCAGCAAGCGGTGATACGGTTACAATTGGTTTTGCACAGGTTGGACACGAATCTGACTGGCGTACCGCTTCCACAGATTCCTGTTTAAGTGTTTTTTCCGCAGACAATGGATACGATCTTCAGTTTGTAGACTGTGATAATGATTCTGCAGTACAGTTAGAGGCAGTCAGAGGATTTATCGAGCAGGATGTTGATTATATCATCATCGATCCGATCGTATCAACCGGATGGGACACTGTACTGACAGAGTGCGAGGAAGCAGGAATTCCGGTTATCGTCATTGACCGTACGATCGATGACTCAGATAAATATGTTTCATGGGTAGGTTCTAACTTCAAGACAGAAGGTCTTGCAGCAGGAGAGTGGTTAAAAGCATATACAGATGCAAAGGGCATCAGTGATGTCAATGTACTTGTGATCGAGGGATCTACCGGAGCTTCCGCAACGATCGGACGTACCGACGGATTTAAAGAGATTGCAGATGCAAATGGATGGAATATCTTAGATTCCCAGACAGGTGATTTCACACAGGCAGGCGGACAGGAAGTCATGGAGTCCTACATCAAGAGTTATGAAGGTAAATTTAATGTTGTTGTATGCCAGAACGATAACGAAGCATTCGGTGCAATGGATGCAATGAAGGCAGCTGGTATCTCCTACGGTGTAGATGGTGATGTGATCCTTGTTTCCTTTGATGCATGTACCGCAGGACTTGAGTATGTAATGTCCGGTGACATCAATGCAGACTTTGAGTGTAACCCGCTTGCAGCTCCGTTCGTAGAGGAAGTTATCAAACAGCTTCAGGCTGGTGAGACTCCGGAGAAAGAAGTATACATGACAGAACACTGGTTCGTAAATGAGGATGTCCTTTCTACGATCAATGTAAATGGGGAAGATCAGGATCTGACCGTTGTCACAAAAGAAATCGTAGATGCCCAGTACTAATCAAACCTGATGGCATAAAATGCGGGGGAGACCATCTGGTCTCTCCCATTTTAAAGAAAGGGTGAAGGAAGATGGAGAGTAATGTTGTATTGACCATGCGCGGAATAACCATGACATTTCCGGGAGTAAAAGCATTGGATCATGTGGATCTTACATTACGCAAAGGTGAGATCATGGCACTGATGGGGGAAAATGGTGCCGGAAAATCTACGCTGATCAAATGTCTGACAGGAATCAATGCATTTGAGGCAGGAGAAATACATGTGGAGGGCATCGATGGTCCGGTTGTCAATCATTCGACGCTGGATGCACAGAAAAAGGGCATTTCCACTGTGTATCAGGAGGTAAATCTTTGCCCGAATCTTAGTGTTGCAGAGAATTTATTTATTGGAAGGGAACCGAAAACAAAACTTGGAACGATCGACTGGAAGACCATGGTCGCAAAATCGGAAAAGATCATGGACAGTCTGGATATAAAAATTGATGTAACGCAGAATCTGGAAGAATATTCACTTGCCCTGCAGCAGATGATCGCAATCGCGAGAGCGGTGGATATGGAATGTAAAGTACTTATCTTAGATGAGCCGACGTCATCGTTGGATGACCATGAAGTAGAAAAATTATTTACCCTGATGCGTCAGCTGAAAGAAAAGGGAGTTGCAATCGTGTTTGTAACCCATTTTTTAGAGCAGGTCTATGCGGTCTGTGACCGTATCACAGTACTCAGTAACGGTAAATTAGTCGGGGAATATCCAATCGAAGAACTGCCGAGGGTGCGTCTGGTTGCGGCAATGATGGGAAAAGATTTTGATGATCTTGCGGCCGTAAAAACAGAGCAGGCGAAAGACTTTTCAAAGGAACCGCTGTTTATCGATGCAAAGGGATTGAGCCATAAAGGAAAAATCAAACCGTTTGACTTACAGATCCATAAGGGAGAGGTAGTCGGATTGACCGGACTTTTAGGTTCTGGTAGAAGTGAGTTAGCACGTGTTATTTACGGCGCGGACAAAAATCAGACCGGAGAGCTGAAAGTGGCGGGAAAAGAAGTAAAGATCAATGCTCCGATCGATGCCATGAACCTTGGAATGGGACTATTGCCGGATGACAGAAAGGCAGAAGGTATCATAGGTGACCTGTCGGTAAGGGAAAATATTATTCTTGCACTGCAGGCAAAACGTGGAATATTCAAACTGCTGCCGATGAGTAAGCAGATCGAGATCGCGGACAAATACATAGAACTTCTTCAGATCAAGACCGCAAACAGGGAGACACTGATTAAACAGCTCTCCGGTGGTAACCAGCAGAAGGTGATCTTAGCGCGCTGGCTTGCGACCGATCCGGAATTTTTAATTTTAGATGAACCGACGCGTGGTATCGATGTCGGAACAAAGACAGAGATCCAGAAACTTGTGATCCAGTTAGCGGAGGAGGGAAAGAGCCTGATCTTTATTTCTTCTGAAATCGAAGAGATGCTTCGAACCTGTTCGAAACTTGTCGTATTAAGAGATGGGGAAAAAGTCGGTGAGATCACGGATAATCTGACACAGGAACATGTAATGCAGGCGATCGCAGGAGGTGGCACAAATGAATAATATAAAGAAACTGATCAGCAAACCGCTGTTTCTGCCTATCTTTTGTATGTTATTGGTAATGGCGGTAAATATCATTTACGATGTTGCATCGGGAAATTTTGCATTTAATTTCTTTACGATCTCCATTCGAAACGGAGTATTGTATGGACGTATTATCGATATCTTAAACCGTGGAAGTGAGATCGCGATCCTTGCGATCGGAATGACTCTGGTTGTATCCTGTTCTGCAGGTACTGATATTTCCGTTGGTTCGGTCATGTCACTGGCAGCGTCGTTCTGCTGTATGCTGCTTGCAGGCTATGGAGTTTCCTCCACGAATGAACTGGCGAGACCGCTTATCATCGGAGTGCTTGGCGGTATCCTGATCGGATGTGTCTGCGGTGCATTTAACGGATTGTTAGTATCGTATCTGAATGTACAGCCGATGGTCGCAACGCTTATTTTATTCTCGGCAGCAAGAGCGATCGGTCTGTTATTATGTAATAATATGATTGTGTATGTAAGAGAGGATTCCTTTAAAATTTTTGGTGGATATCTTGGATTTATCCCGACACCGATTGTTGTGGCAGCCGTATGTATCATAATCACTTCCCTGATACTAAAAAAGACGGCGCTGGGGTTATATGTACAGAGTGTTGGTATCAACAAAAAGGCTTCCCGTATTGCAGGTATCAAATCAGAAAGAATTATTTTCCTGTGCTACATTGTCTGTGGACTTTGCGCCGGAATTGCCGGAATTGTGGCATCTTCCCGTATCAGTTCTGCAGATTCTAACAATATCGGATTAAACTTTGAGCTGGATGCAATTCTTGCAGTTGCACTTGGCGGTAACAGTCTTGGCGGCGGAAAGTTCCGTCTTACCGGTTCTATTATCGGTGCATATACGATCCAGGCGATCACGACAACACTGTATGCGCTGGGTGTTTCCACCGAACAGGCACCGGTATACAAGGCGGTCATTGTTATCATCATCGTTGCGATCCAGGCGCCTCCGTTTAAGGATTATATGAAAAAGATGTCTGCAAAAAGACAGCTGGCAAAAGGAGGTGTCGCATAATGAAGAAAAAGAAAATGAATGGAAACACGGTACTTTTGATCATCACAATCGTTTTATTCTTCGTCATGTATGCAGTCGGATGTGCGATTTATGCAAATAAGGGATTTACACACCTGCAGACATTTTTAAATGTACTGATCAATAATGCGGGACTCTTATGCATTACCTGTGGAATGACATGTGTTATGCTGACAGGCGGAATCGACATCTCGGTTGGTTCTCTTGTAGCTATGGACTGTATGTTTCTTGCGGTCGGAATGGAGAGATGGAACATGAACGCAGTGGTTCTTTGTATTCTGGTCCTTTTGATCGGCGTTGTATTTGGAATTGTACAGGGTTTCTGTGTCGGATATTTAAATATCCAGCCATTTATTGTGACGATGGCGGGAATGTTCTTCGCAAGAGGTATGACGGCTGTGATCTGTACGGATCAGGTATCGATCAGCAGCAATGAATTTTTTGTAAAACTTGCAAATGCCAAGATCAAACTTCCGTTTGGATCTTATGTCAATGGTAAAGGCGTGGTACAGGTACCGTTTATCCGTATTTCCGTGGTTGTGGCACTGGTAGTGTTAGTCGTGGTATTTCTGATGCTCCGCTACACCAAATTCGGAAGAAGTCTTTATGCAGTTGGCGGCAGTGAGCAGTCAGCGACCATGATGGGACTTGATGTGAAAAAGACAAAATTAAAAGCTTATGTGTTATCTTCTTTCCTCTGTTCGATCGGCGGTATCTGCTATTGCTTGAATACCATGTCCGGCAACGTGCAGCAGGCACTTGGATTAGAGATGGATGCCATTGCATCATCCGTTATCGGTGGAACGCTCCTGACCGGAGGAGTTGGAAATGTGATCGGTTCCTTCTTCGGTGTACTGATCAACGGTACAATCTCAACTCTGGTAAAGACCAATGGTAAGCTCTTAAGTTCCTGGTCGAGCATCGCAGTTGCAGCATTACTTTGTTTCTTTATTGTGTTACAGAGTATTTTTGCAAAGATGAAAGAGAGCAGTAAATAATAAAGTGAATAAGAAAAAGCTGTCGCACAGAGAAAATTCTCTATTTATGTGCGGCGGCTTTTTGGTATATAATGAAAAGCAGAGGTTATGGGTTCGGAGGAGATATGTTAAACAAAAGGTGGGTATCAGCAGGAATCACGGTACTTGGGGCAATATTTTTGCTGGCAGGATGTGGAGAAAAAAGAGGGCAGCGCACGAATGGACTGGACACGGAGGAGATGGCAGGTCATGATGGGTGTATTGTGGTAGGCTATGCACAGGTCGGTTCAGAGTCAGACTGGAGAACAACGAATACGCAGTCATTTAAAAATATTTTTACGGAAGAAAACGGTTATTATCTGATTTTTGAGGATGGACAGCAGAAACAGGAAAATCAGGTCAAGGCGATCCGCAACTTTATCCTACAGGATGTGGACTATATTATTTTAGATCCGGTTGTGGAAACGGGATGGGAAGCGGTGCTTGAGGAGGCAAAGGAGGCAGGAATCCCTGTCATTCTCTCTGACCGTACCGTGGAAGTCGGCGATGAAAGCCTTTACAGCTGCTGGGTAGGAAGTAATTTTTGTGAAGAGGGAATAAAGGCGGGGGAATGGCTTGAAAATTATTTAAAAGAACAGGGAAGAGAAGATGAGACGATCCATTTAGTCACACTGCAGGGGACGCCAGGTTCCTCCGCACAGATCGGGCGGTCGGACGGTTTTGAAAAAATATTAAAAAAACACTCAGACTGGGTGATGCTTGAAAAACAGTCGGGCGATTTTACACAGGCAAAAGGTCAGGAAGTCATGGAAGATTTTTTAGAGAAGCACGATGATATCGATGTTGTGATCAGTGAAAACGACAATATGACGTTTGGCGTGATCGATGCGCTTGAGGCGGCAGGAAAGAAAATGGGAACAGATGGTGATGTGATCGTGATCTCATTTGATGCAGTAAAAGATGCGCTTACGGTGATGCAGGATGAGAAGATCATGGCTGATTTTGAGTGCAATCCGCTGACAGCCCCTTTGGTCGAACAGACGATCCGGCATATGGAAAACGGGGAAGAGGTCGATAAAGTCCAGTATGTGGAGGAAGGATATTTTGATTACACGATGGATCTGAAATCAATCCTGAAAGACAGATCCTATTAGACAATAGGGAAAGTGTGTATATTGCTTCTTTGGTTTTATTTTTGTATAATATTGAAATAAATTATACTGGGAAATCAAATAAAACAGAGGAGAAGAGCAGTATGGCAGAAGAGGAATTTCAGGAACAAAGTTCCGTGAAAACTGAAACTGAAAAAGAACAGAGTGCCGTGGAAAAGAAAAAAGCAAAAGAACAGAGTGCCACAGAAAAGGAAAAGGTAAATGTAGAGAATGTTATGGAACAGGTAGAAGATCCGGTTATCATAGAGAGCGAAGATGTGAAGATGGAAACGGAACCGGATTATACGCAGATGGAAGTCAAAAATCCACGGATCGGAAAAGTTTTAAAACTCGAAGAAGAAGCAAAGAGGCAGAATGAATTAGAGCAGCTTCGCAGCAAACGGATCAGACAGCAGCAGGAATATATCAATCAGATGATCGATTCTGTGGAAGCGAATCTGAAAAATACAAAAGAAGAACAGAAGTTAAATGAAGAGTTTGAACGCCATATCAGGACAGAGGTTTACCGGATGCACGGTATCAGCGAGGATAAGCTTCAGGGTATGGAGGAACGGCGCAATGCATGGTATCAGGGAGCGGCTTTTGCGCTGTTTTTCCTATCACTGGTTTTAGTCGCAGTATGTGGTATTTTGCATGGGTTTGATTCGGAACTTTGTATTTTTATGGCATTTTATACGGCGATCGAGGGTACGCTTCTTTCGAATGGCAGAAAACAGGCGGCGTTTTTTGAAGTACTGATCAGGGTTTTATATCTGCTGCTATATCCTGTCATGCTGACTGTCTTTGTATGTTATGAGTTGAAATTTGAGGAATATCACGTGCTGGTTCCGATTTTTGTGATCGCAGGCATGGTCGTTCTGGTGCTTGGAGCGGTATCTTATTTTGTATATGATCCGTACCGCGTGGATAAGCGCAACCGCAAAAAGGCAAACAGTTACATAAAAGAAATGGAAAAGGCAGCATTAAAGGAAGTGCGGTTAAAAGAGAAGGCATTTGGAAAAATGCAGCGCAAAAACGAGAAGAATGCAGAGAAAGAAAAGGTACGAAAAGAAAAAGAAGAACAGAAACTGGAAAAACGGAAGATGCGCAAAGAAAAATTAAGCGCATGGTGGGATGGAATCCGTCATAAAAATAAGAAGGCAGAACAGTCAGATGGCGAAAACCGGACAGAAGAAATGCCAGAAACAAAACAGTCAGATGAGATGCAAGAAAACATGACAGAAGCAAAAATGCAGGATGAAGAGCCGGAAAATATGCCAGAAACAAAAACGTCAGATGAGGTTCCGAAAAATATGCCAAAAGAAAAAATGCAGGATGAGATACAGGCAGACATGTCAGAAGATAAAAAAGAGAACATATAAAGAGAGTCAGTTATGGTCAAAAGCCATTAACATAGAAATGCAATAAGAGAGGATAAAATGAAAAATGGAAGATTTTAAATTCAGCACACTGGAATATAAAAGACCAGATTTTGAAAAAACAGGTGCATTTGCAGAGGAGATCACACAAAAAATCAAAAATGCAGCATCCTATGAAGAATTAAAAGGATATATGGAGCAGATGGAGGAGATGTCGAAAAATTTTTCGACGGACTGCACGATCGCATCTATCCGCCATACCTTAGATACGACAGACGAATTTTATGAAAAAGAAGATGCGTATATCAATGATATGGTGCCGACAGTTATGCCGAAGCTTCTGGCTATGAATGATGCCCTGATGGAATCAAAGTTCCGCGGCGATATCGAAAACGAATATGGAAAACAGTATTTTGCACAGATGGATCTGCAGAAAAAGACATTCTGTGAGGAAAACATCCCACTGATGCAGCAGGAGTCAAGACTGTGCAAGGAATATGAAAAAATGATGGCAACCGCAGCAATCCCGTTTGACGGAAAAACGTTAAACCTGTACGGGGTACAGAAGTATTTTGAACATGAGGATCGTGAAGTACGAAAGGCTGCTGTAAAGGCTTACTCTGATTTTTATCATGGCAATGAAAAACGCCTCGAGGAAATCTGGGATGAACTGATCAAAATCCGTACACAGATGGGAAAAAATCTTGGTTATGAGAACTTTATCCCGGTTGGATATATGCAGCAGGGACGTACCGATTACGGCATGGAGGAAGTAGCTGCTTTCCGTGAGCAGGTGCGTACCGTGTTAGTACCTCTGTGTGAAAAATTATATGAGGCACAGAGAAAACGTCTCGGCGTGGATACATTGATGTTTTATGATGAAAAACGTGTATTCCCGGATGGCAATGCAGTTCCGGCAGGGGATGATGATTTCATGGTGGATCAGGCGAGAAAAATGTATCATGAATTAAGCCCTGAGACAGGAGAATTCATTGACTTTATGATCGACCATGAGCTGATGGACTTAAAAAACAAACCGGGCAAGGCATCCACCGGATATATGACATCCCTTGACCGCTACAAAGCACCGTTTGTATTTTCCTGTTTCAATCAGACGATCTTTGATATGCAGGTACTGTCACACGAGTTAGGTCATGCGTTTGCAGGATATATGGCAATGCGCAGCCAGCCGATCGCTGCATATTACAGTGAGTCAACGGATATTGCAGAAATTCATTCCATGGCAATGGAACAATTTGCTTATCCATATGCAGAAAAATTCTTCGGAGAGCAGGCAGATAAATATCGTTTTGCACACTTGCAGGATGCCCTGACATTTGTACCGTTTGGCGTGGCAGTAGATGAGTTCCAGCATATCTGTTACAGCAACCCGGATATGACACCGAAGGAGCGCACGCTTGCATGGAAGAAGTTGGAAGAAATTTATATGCCTTGGAGAAAATATGAGGCAGATGATTTCTTTGACCGTGGCGGTTACTGGTATCATAAACTGCATATTTATCTCTATCCATTCTATTATATCAACTATACTTTGACGACGATGGGAGCGATGGAGTTTAAAACCAAGGACAGAAAAGATCATGAGGATGCATGGAAAGATTATTTAAATCTCTGTAAATGTGGTGGCAGCATGAGCTATTTAGAGACACTGCGCTACGCACATCTGATGAATCCATTTGAGCAGGGAACGGTGGAAAAAGCCATTGAGCTTGCAAAAAATGATCTGTTAAACAGCAGATATATGTAAGAGAAAATATGCTGTAATAGATGCATCAGTATCTTTACAGAATAAAAAAGCAAGGAAACGGAGGTTATTTCCGTTTCTTTGCTTTCTTTTTTGCAACACTGTATCCAAAAGTGCCAAGTTTTTTGCCAAGTAAAAAGTAGGCGCCATGGGAGTAGGTAGCAAGTCCGGTGTTATTGAGGTGAAATGTATTTTTCTCATCAAAAAATGCATCATCTACAGTGACATTTACCACATCAGCAAGAAACATGGTGTGGCTTCCGAGCGGTTTTATCTCCCGAACCTTACATTCGATATTGACAGGACTTTCTGCGATGCCCGGTGCAGAAATCTCCTTCGAAGGAAGCGGTGTCAAATGCATTTCTTTGAATTTATCAATGTCTTTTCCGGAGCGGACACCACAGAAATCAGTTGCGCGGACTAACTGCTCCGTTGTCAGATTTACAACAAACTCGCCGGAAGTTTCGATCATATGGTAAGAGTAGCGCTCCGGGCGTACAGAGATCGATAACATCGGTGGATTGGTACATATGGTTCCTGCCCATGCTACGGTGATGATATTTGGTTTTCCGGCAAGATCTGGATTGGTACAGAGTACATCTTCTTTTCCGGCAGGATACTGGCAGCTTACCATAACGGCAGGCAGCGGATAGAGCATGTTGCCGGGTTTAAAATATTGTTTTGCCATAAAGCCTCCATTTATTTCAGCAGAAGATCCATGAGATATGCATAGACGTCTTCATTTTGTTTTTTCCAGTTATCACAGATCGCCTGCGCCTGTTCCCGGGTTTTTACGGTAAGTGTCAGGTCGATCAGATTGGTATCGTGTACACGAAACTGGCAGCGTGCAGCATAATCCTGATTTGGTGTTTTGTAATAGTCCGCAAGTATGGAGTTGACGCTGCGCAGCTCTAATTTATTTTTTTCTAAGAATGTGGTGGTATCACGTTCGATTGCCGGTGTGATCTTATCTTTGAAAAAACCAAGCGTTTCTTTTCCGGCAGCAGTAATGGTATACTGCGTATTGCTGTGAGTGGATTCTGCATGTATCAGGCTGGCATCCTCAAGGTCACTTAATACCTGTTGGACACGAAAATAATCCGTATAATCCTGCTCTAAAAAGAAATTAGATATCTGTGTGTTTGTCAATGGAAAATCCACTTTATCCAGCATATTTAAAATTGTCAGTTTATAGATCGTGAATGGTTCTGCCATAATATTAGATGCCCTCTTTCTTTATAATCAGATATTTTTCCCCTGCCAGAGATCACGCTCACGCAGACATTTCTGTATCGTGTTTAAAACTCTCTTTTTATCTGTACTCCATAAAGGTGCGATCAAAAGACTGCGCGGACCATCTCCTGTGAGCCGGTGGATCACAATTTCCGGCGGCAGCAATGCAATGCAGTCTGCGATCAGGTCACAGTATTCTTCCAGTGTAAAAAGTGGAAATGGATGTGCCATATAGGCAGTCCCAAGATCGGTTCCTTTCAATATATGAAGAAGCTGGAGTTTTATTCCGGTGATCGGAAGACTGCCAACATAACGGACGGAACAGAGCATATCCTCTTTTGTCTCACCCGGAAGTCCAAGGATCAGATGAGTAATGACCGGAATGTTTCTTTTATGCAGATCAGATACTGCCTGTTCAAACTGGGAGAGGGTAAAACCGCTTCGGATTGCCTGCAGTGTTGTATCGTGGATGGTCTGAAGACCAAGTTCTATCCAGACCGGTTTCCTGTGGTTTAACTTATCAAGCAGATCTAAGATATCCGGAGCCAGACAGTCACAGCGGGTTGCAATGGATAATGCTGCGACATCCGGCTCTTCAATGGCTTCCGTAAAAATCTGTCTTAAGTATTCTACAGGTGCATAGGTATTGGTATATGCCTGAAAATAAGCGATGAACTTTTTACAGTCTGTTTTTGCCTGAATCCGTTTTTTGGCGGAAAGAATCTGCGCATGAACAGACAAGTCAGGCGCGGCAGCAAAATCCCCGGAACCGCCAGCGCTGCAGAAAATGCAGCCGTGATTCCCCAGAGTACCGTCGCGGTTTGGACAGGTCATACCGCCGTTTAAGGAAAGGCGGTAGACCTTTTCCCCGAAAGTCTGTTTTAATTCATAATCTAAAGAATGATACCGTTTGTCGCCCCAGATCATCATTTGATATGGGATTTGACAGCTTCGCTTACAACTTCTGCGACACGCGGGTCAAAAGCCTCCGGCATGATAAATTCGTCACATAACTGATCCTCGGAAACAAGACCTGCGATCGCTTCTGCGGCGGCAAGTTTCATTTCTTCCGTGATCTGTGTGGCACGTCCCTCTAAGGCGCCTTTGAAGATACCAGGGAATGCGACAACGTTGTTGACCTGATTCGGGAAGTCACTTCTACCGGTTCCGACCACGCGTGCACCGGCTGCTTTTGCAATGTCCGGCATGATCTCCGGTACCGGGTTTGCCATTGCAAACAGGATGGAATCGTGATTCATGGAAGATACCATCTCCGGTGTTACAATGTTTGGTGCGGAAACACCAACAAAAATATCAGCACCTTTTAATGCATCGGCAAGTGTTCCATGCTCATTTGCAAGGTTTGTTACTTCGGTCATTTTCTGCTGCATCCAGTTTAAGTTTGGATAATCTTTTCCGATGATGCCCTCACGGTCACACATGATCACATTTTTAAAACCGTATGTTAAAAGTAATTTTGTGATGGCAACGCCAGCAGATCCAGCACCGTTTACAACGACGCGGCAGTCCTCTTTTTTCTTGCCGGTTACTTTTAAGGCATTGATGATTCCTGCAAGTACCACAATGGCAGTACCGTGCTGATCATCATGGAATACCGGGATGTCAAGCATCTTTTTTAAACGTTCTTCAATCTCAAAACAGCGCGGTGCGGAGATATCCTCTAAGTTGATACCGCCGAATGCCGGTGCAATGTTTTTCACGGTAGCGATGATCTCTTCGGTATCCTGTGTGTCTAAGCAGATCGGAACGGCGTTGACATTGCCGAACTCCTTGAATAATACACATTTACCCTCCATAACAGGCATTGCTGCGTATGCACCGATATTTCCAAGTCCTAGTACTGCGCTTCCGTCGGAAACAACAGCAACGGTGTTTGCTTTCATGGTGTATGTATAGGCTGCCTCAGGGTCTTTGGCAATGACTTTACAAGGTTCTGCAACACCTGGTGTATAAGCAATCGCAAGATCTTCGCGGCTTTTTACTTTTGATTTGGCAACGGTCTCTAATTTACCGTTCCACTGTCTGTGCATCTCTAATGCTTTATTCTCCATAATAATATATCTCCTGTTATCATTGTTTTCATTTATGATAACATTAACAATTTCACAAATCAAGAAAAGTTGATGGAGAATTCTGCTGATTGTAACTGCTGATTTCATTTTAAGGGAATTTGACATATATAATAGGTAAGTGATAAAGTTATTTTAGAAATTGTCCGGCAGAAAATCCGAAAAGAAGGGAAGATTTGAAGTGAAAGTATTAATGATTAACGGAAGTCCGAGAACAAATGGAAATACATCGATAGCACTTGGTAAAATGAAAAAGGTTTTTGAGGAAGAGGGCATAAATGCGGAAATCGTACAGGTTGGCAACAAAGCTGTAAGAGGCTGTATTGCCTGCAACCGTTGTGCGGAACTTGGAAAATGTGTTTTTGATGATGTGGTAAATGAGCTGGCACCTAAATTTGAAGAGGCGGATGGTCTTGTAATCGCAAGTCCTGTTTATTATGCATCAGCAAATGCAACTTTAATTGCAGTTTTAGACAGACTTTTTTACAGTACATCTTTTGATAAAACTATGAAGGTGGGAGCAAGTGTCGTATGTGCCAGACGTGGTGGATGTTCCGCTACGTTTGATGAATTAAATAAATATTTTACGATAACAAATATGCCGATCGCATCAAGTCAGTACTGGAATTCCATCCATGGAAGAGGTCAGGGAGAAGCAGAAGCAGATGAAGAGGGGAAACAGACGATGCGTGTGCTTGCAAGAAATATGGCATTTCTTATGAAGAGCATTGCACTTGGAAAAGAACAGTTTGGACTTCCAAAAACGGAAGAACATGTGTGGACTCATTTTATCCGGTAGAAGAAATCCAAAGAGAAAGCGGATCGAATGATCGGTTATAGGGGGGAAATTACTTGAAAACGGAGACTGTGCAAGAATTAAGACAGGGGTTTGAAACAGCATATATTAATGGTGTAATTGCGTCAAACCTTGCATATCAACCGGGGTTTGTATCGAATAATCCTAAAGAAGGGAAAAAGGTTATTTCATCCATTGAAGAGGAACTTTTAAGATGTGAGAAATTTCAGATCAGTGTTGCTTTTATCACAATGGGTGGAATTACACCTTTGCTGCAGACACTCAGGGAACTTGAACGAAAAGGAATACCTGGAGAAATTCTTACAACTAATTATTTAAATTTCAGCGAACCGGAAGCATTGGAAAAGTTAAATGGGCTTCATAATATCACTTTGAAAATGTACGATGTTGAGGCAGCAAAGAACGGTTTTCATACAAAAGGATATATTTTTAAAAAAGAAGAAGTTTACAGGATCATTCTTGGAAGTTCCAATATGACAGGTGCTGCACTTACGAGTAATATTGAGTGGAACACGAAGATTATTTCTACGGAACAGGGAGAAGTTGCAGGTGAGATCGTAAAAGAATTCAATATTCTCTGGAATTCAGAGTATGCACTGGATTTCGACAGATTTTTTGAAATTTACAAAGCTCGCTATGAAATTATTAAGCATCAGCGCGAAGAGGCAAAGAAGGATTTAGTTCCTTCTTTTGAAAAATATACATTAAAGCCTAACTCTATGCAGGAAGAGTTTATTGTTAATCTTCGCAGAATTATTGAGAAAGGTGAAGAAAGAGCACTTCTGATATCGGCAACCGGAACCGGGAAAACATATGCGTCTGCATTTGCAATGCGTGAATTGGGATTTAAGAGAGTCTTATTTATTGTTCACAGAGCGCAGCTTGCAAAGCAGGCGAAAAAATCATTTGAGAGGGTATTCAATAACTCTGTTTCAATGGGAATCGTGGGAGATGGAAAACACGAATATGATTGTGATTTTGTGTTTGCAATGGTTGAAACCTTGAATCGGGATGAACATTTATTCAAATATGAAAAAGATGCATTTGACTGTATTATTTTGGATGATGAGCGCGTTATAATAAGGACAAAGTTAGAGAAACCCAGTAAAATCAAGGGGTTAGCACTAATTTAGTCCTTATTTTTATACCATTTTAGCGGTAAAGATTAAAATGTACCCTATAGATTGGACAGTTTGAGTTTTCAAAACCCTTATCATCAGACACCAAGTTTTAGCGAAAACCCTTAAATTTAGACAATGAATTTATATGGAACCCTTAATTTCGGACATGCTGTTGGTAAACCCCTTTGTTTTGAACAAAATAAGTTTTTGATTCCAATTCAGATTGATATTACAATAAAAATGAATTGGAGGAAAATATGGCGAACAAAAAATTTACAGAACAGGAAATGCTCACACTTAGAAATAGTAAATATGTGTTAGATGTATCACCGAGTATTGTACATTTCTCAGCAGAATTTAAAAAGTTGTTTTGGGAGGAACTGTCAAAAGGGAAATTTCCAAGAGAGATTGTTTTGAGTTTCGGAATAGATCCAGATATCTTAGGAGATTCTAGACTAAGTGGTCTGAAAACTATGATTGGAAATGAGGTAAAAAAAGGAAATGGTTTTCGAGATCTTAACACCTATGCACAGGGCTGCAATGGATATCTTTCGGCTGAAAATCGAATAAAATATCTGGAAATGCAACTGGCATATAAGAACCAGGAGATAGAGTTTTTAAAAAAAATTGTATCTTTAGATCCGGAGGCTCCGGAATGATAAAAATACCAGCCCATGTAAAATATCAGATTATTTATGATACCATGCAAAAAAGTGATAATTTATTGAATGTAACAGCTATGTGCGAAATTGCATGTGTATCCCGTTCCGGATATTACCATTATCTCTCGACAGAAGATCATCGAATGGAAAGGGAGGAGCAAGACAGACAGGATTTTCTTCTAATTCTGGAAGCATATCAGCACCGAGGATATCATAAAGGTGCCAGAAGCATATATATGCGGCTGTTACATATGGAACCGCCGATTGTGATGAACATAAAAAAGATTCGACGCCTGATGAAGAAGTATAACTTACGGTGCCCAATCCGCAAAGCAAATCCCTATCGACGGATGGCAAAAGCAATGGCAACTGCATATACTGCCCCCAATATCGTGAATCGTGAATTCGAGGAACATGGCCCACGAAAAATTCTGTTAACAGATATCACATATATTATCAATGGAAAGGCTCCTCGGTGCTATATGTCAACAATTATAGATGCCTGTACCAAGGAATTGCTGTCATGGGTTCTCAGCGAATCGCTAGAAATTGATTTTGTACTGGAAACAGTAAATCAGTTAATAGAAAAACATGGAACAGATTTAAGTACAGAAACATTAATTCATAGCGATCAGGGTTCCCACTATACCAGCATTAAATTTATTCAACTGTTAAAGGATACTAAACTGAGACAGTCCATGTCCCGCAGAGCAAACTGTTGGGACAATGCTCCACAGGAATCATTTTTCGGTCATATGAAGGACGAACTGGATTTATCAGAGTGCAACAGCTATAAGGAGATATTGAATGCAGTTGCAGATTGGACAGAATACTATAATACAGAACGCTATCAATGGGATTTAGCAAAGCTGTCACCTGTTGAATATTATCAATATCTGACGACAGGAATTTATCCACTGATAACCCCAAAATCCAAAGGGGAAAACAAGCAATCTGAGGCATCAAAGTGATGCCTCTACACAACAAATAAACATAGAATAGAAATCTGAAAAGGAAAAACTCATAGTGTCCTTGACAAAGGGTACACTTTAATAAGTTATTCACTTTTTTATGCGCTCCGATGGCTTTGGGCTGTTCTATTTCAAGTCCTGACATTAACCAGTCGAACTGTTGCCATGTAAGTGGACGGACCTCTGACTTATCTCTTGGCCAGCGGTACTTTCCCTCAACGGAGAGACGCTTATACAAAAGTACAAAACCATCTGTTTCCCAGAGCAGTGCTTTGATACGGTCACATCTGCGTCCACAGAATAAGTAAAGCGAACTGCGATGCGGATCCAGATGAAGCTAGTCAATTATAATTGCACAAAGTCCATCAATGGATTTTCGCATATCGGTATAACCACAGACGATATAGATGTCGTTGGCTACCGAAATATCGCCTAACATAAGGAACCTCTCATCGCAAGTATTACTTGCGTTAACAACGATGAATCCGTTCCGTTAGGAATTGTCAGCCTAGCACTATTTATTTCAAGAAGCATTGAGTTCGATGAAACCGGTTCGGATTGTTCATCATTAACGACGAGAGCTGATGGTTTTGGAATTACATCCAACAACACGACATCCTGATGCCGCGCCGGAAGCTTTAATTCATTCCAATTAGATTCTGGAATATGACGGGAGGGTGCGGAGTCTGGATACCCAGTTGTAAAACGTAGCTGGACGAATTCCGTTTTCGATGCACCACTGTGCATCGGTTTTGCCGCTTCTGCGGCATTCCATTACAAGTTTAAGCTGCTGGGCAGCTGAAGTTTTTGAGTTACGACTCATTGATAGATACCTCCCATAATTATTAGAGTAAAACGCTCGCTTTACTATCAATAATTATGGAGAATATAGAAGAATTAAACAATCCGCCCGATTATTGGGCGCTTACCATGTAACCCATGGGTCACCAGACAATGAAATTATTTTTCCATCTTCCACCTTAAAGTCTTTTAAATTTTCATTTTGTTTTCCATAGAACTGTTCTTGACTTATTTTTATTTCGGGATACTTTTTACTCATTATATAAAAATAACTTTCAGAGCAAATCAATAATACAAACAAACTAAAAATCAATAATATTAATTTTTTTTCATATAATCTTACTTTCCTATGTACCTTCATTCCTTTTTCTCTTTTAGTAAATATACAACTATAAATATATAAAATGGAACTAAGTAGTACTGTGCCAATCCATATCTCTGCCAATAAGCATATGGTGTTGCAACAAAAAGTGTTATGGCAAGCCCCAATGTCGGTGCAATTGCCAATCCCAGTCCCCATTTTTGCTTTTTTATAATTAATAATACTATTAAAAATACAAACCATGTTAGTATAGCAAGTGCCACAGGTGCGTCTCCTATTTCAAAAATGCTTTTTAAATCCACTTTTTGAATTTCTAATAAACTGTGAGGAACTATACCATAATTTTCTCCATTTTCAATATCTCCCAAATTTCCTTTATATATATTATTAGCATCTGTATTTAATTCCCAACGGTTTAATGCCCAATATCCATATGTGTTAAGCGCCCATGCTTCTATATATGCATATGGATTTCTTATAAACATTGAAATATATGTTTTCATAAATCCGTTTAAATGCTCATTTAAATACTTCTGACTAAAATTCTGATCCCATTTTAAAAGATCTACTACACAAGGTCGATATGTATCTTTATAATTTTCCAATGGTAATAAACCATTCATGTATTCTCTATCTTCCTCTGTCATATCTCCATCATATGCAACAACACTCGCCATTTGATTTAAAAATATACCCAGGCTCTCTACCGGCTCTCCATTTAAATCTAATTTTGTGTATACCGGTCCTATAACAATGCTTATAATCAATAAAATACAACCCGTACTTACCATAAGTTTTTTCAAACCTGTTATTATTTTTTTTCTCCGATTCAATATCCATATCAAAATTATCACTAATTCGCAAAACAATCCGATATAAAATCCATTATTTCTTGAAAAACATAATACCACTAACAATAAATTACTCTTTACCAAGAAAAATCTATTATCTGATATAATTTTCCCTTTAGATAATGCAAAATCTGCTAGTACAAGAGACCATACGGCCAACGTTGATGAAAATATTGGATCTTTCCACATAGCAATACTATTCTGTGCAAAAAAAGGAATACAACCAAAAAATACAGTTAAAATTATACATATTTTTATACCAATACCTTTATTTCTAATCCAACATATCTGATATCCAAGGCACAATGCTATATAAATCATCTGTACAATCGTATACACCGCACAACCAAATGTAATATCCTTTATAAAAATTCCTAGTGATAAGCACATTTTCAAAAATAAAGTATAAAAAATCGGATGATGATTATATAATTTGGCTACACCAAGTGCCTGTGCAATTGATCCCAGTGAATCTCCAAATATAAATCCTGGATAGTATATCACTAAATAAGGTATCCATAATATAAAAATTATCAGTGCTGCTCCTAACCATGCCTTTTTATTACTAATACCATATGTACATTTTATTTCAATACTTTCTACTTTTCGTGTAAATCGTGTAATAATTTTTTCCAATAACGCTGTTATTGTTATTGTTAATAATAAAAAAGCTATTACATCATTTACTGTCAAACTTGTCATATAATTCTCAGTCATTAAACCCGTATACATTGAACCATGTAATTCCATATGATATCCTAAAATGACAGCAATACTTAATATACCCGAAAAAATCATATATGGAATCTGTTGTTTTTCTAATCTCCACCCTGAAAACAAATAATACATAATAATGAAAGCACATGCCCAAACAATCCCTGCCTTAGGCAATCGCATATATTCTATAAAGTATCTCCCACATACCATTGCAAACACTATTACAGCAATTTTACTGATTAACACTCCACGTTCTACTGTTTTATCTTTTATACTCAATCTATACCCTCCTCAGTCAAAAACAGATTCCTTCCGCACTGATAAAACTAAATCCGTTTTATTTAACCGTAAAGAAACTGCTTGCATATCTATTCCATGACTATATAAGTCTACTCTTTTTTCAATAAGTCTTTATAATTCATTTCCATTGTATTAAGTTCCGATTCAAATTCCTGTCTGTTTTTCTGTGCAAAAGTATCCAATATCATTCCAGAGAAAAAACTCTGTAATGCAGCCAAGACAATAAAACCGGATGCTATTAGCGTAGGAAATCTTGGTACAAGTCCTGTCTGAACATATGTAACAAAAATTGGTACAAATAAAATTGCTGCTATAATAATTAAAAGCAATGATAAAATTCCAAAGAAATTCATAGGTTTATAATTTTTATATAAACGTCCAATCGTCTTTAACACTTTAAACCCATCACTGTACGTATTGAGTTTGGATTCACTTCCCTCCGGTCTGTCCCTGTATTCAATAATAATATTACTAATCTGCATATTTTTATCAACTGCATGAATACTCATTTCTGTTTCAATTTCAAAACCTTTTGACAATACCGGAAACGTCTTTACAAACTGAAAACTGAAAGCCCTGTATCCTGTCATGATATCTCTGATGTCACTTTTAAACAAATGATTAATTGAAAACCTTACCAAACTATTTCCAAAATTATGAAAAGGTCTTTTATTTTCCTCAAAATAAGTTGAAGATAACCGGTCTCCTACAACCATATCAGTCTTCTTTTCCAAAACTTCCTGCATCATCTGTCTGCCATATTCAACAGGGTATGTATCATCCCCATCTATCATGATGTAACATTGTGCATCAATCTCCCGAAACATCCTACGTATTACATTTCCTTTTCCCTGTTTATATTCCCGTCTTACGACCGCTCCTTCTTCTTTTGCAATTTTTGCTGTGTTATCTGTTGAATTATTATCGTAAACATAAATCGTTGCTTCAGGAATTTCTTTCTTCCAGTCCCTTACTACTTTGCGGATTGTTTTTTCCTCGTTATAACATGGTATCAATATTGCACAATATTCCATCACTTTTCTCCTTATCGTATAATACTTTAGGCATTTGACAAATGCCACAAGTCCTTGGTTTTATTGGGTTTTCTTGCTTGATTTATATAAATTTTCTCTCCACAAATGGTAAAATATAGATAACCACACCAACAATTTCAACCACCTATGAATGAGAAAATTTATGAATGCTAAATATCCCCCTTCGTTTTTCCAGCTCCTTCGGAGTATTTTGATTTGGACAAATTCATTCCTAAAAAAACTTTAATTGCCTGAAAAACTTTTCAATTGTCATAATACTTATTTGGGCTTATTAAAATTCGCCCAAAATCTGATGATCTATGTCAATTCAGAAATAATTCTGAATACTGACCCTTTTTATCTCCTTACCTAAGGGAGAGTTATCCACAGGAATCGATAAAACCATTTATCAATTACCTAATATAATATCTTCATAAAATTTTTAATTCTTACTTTTATCATCTACATTCTCATATATTAAAACATTTCTCACACTGTATCAATACATTGTCAACTTCTAAGAAGCTTGTTTTTCAAACTCCTCCAAAAATATTTCCACATAATCCTCGGACTTTCCTGCTGCAGCTTTAACATATTGTTCTCTCTCTGCAGCTCATCAATGATTCTTACTTTTTCATCTATAGTTTTTTCCTCTATAACTTTGGTCTTCTCATCTACAATTCTTGTCTTTTCCTCTATTTTCTTTTCATTCTCTTCCCTTATCTCACCAAACATATTCAGATATACTTCATCCTGCATGTCAACAGTCACGATATCCGATAAAGATGAAAGCAATGTATCCAGCCAGCATATATGCGACGTAGGTGAAGCATACACTAAAACCTCTATTTTATCTTTCAGCATCTGCTTATAAAAGGCATTGCACCGTGCCTCATAATCCCCCCAGTTAGCACTGACAGCATCCGGCAGATACACGAGCTCCTTTCCATACTTATCTGCCCCCTCTGTCAATTCTTTCCGATCCTGATCCGTATATAATATGACATCATTTCCTCGCTGTGTCAAATACTGCATACACTCCAGAACCTTTTCATCCATATTGTCATATCCTAAATAACGATAATAAATTGCAATTTTTTTATGCCCCGTTATTTTTGCCCTGTTATAGATATCCTGTCCCTGTTCAAAATATACTCTTGCCACCGCACTGGTAATCTCATCAGGTCTGAAATATTTTCTTAAAATCTCAAATCCCTGCTGTTCGTCCTTTTTTTCCAGCTTATTATGCCAGCAGTCCACACAATCCCACAATATCTTGTCCGCAAAACATTTTGATTCTTTCCGGAACTTTTCAATTGATCCTGTTTTTTCAAGAAATCTCTTTACTAACTCAGATGCCTCTGCACCGGAACATCTTTTTTCAAACTGCTCCAGTGATAAAATATCTCCACCAGTGATTCCAATTCCAAGATTATAGTTATAATATTTTTCTGCTATACCATAATAATTTTTTGCATAGTACATGAGAAGGAAAAAAATATACCGATCCTCGGATGCAACCAGTCTGATCTGTTCAACATTTGCAAATGCCTTTTCACATACTTCCCGTCTCCAGATCTTATTTGTAATATTAAAGTCAAACATTTCATCTACAAAACATTTTTCAATCAGATTTCCCTCCAATTCTCCTTCATATGGTTTCAGAAAATTGGCAACCCAGTCTTTTAAATCATCCGATACATTCTCATTTGCGTGTAAAACCGTACCAAAATGCAACACATCTACAGGATGTTCTGTAAGCAGTTTTAAAAGTTCTTCACAGGCAGATACTTCAAGATAATCATCACTATCTACAAACATTACATACTGACCAGCCGCATCTGTAATACCTTTGATTCTTGCACGCAATGTCCCCATGTTCTCATCTGCATGGATCACTTTCATACGATCATCCCGTGCAGCATAATCATTTAAAATCTTTCCGGACGCATCTTGCGATGCATCATCTATACAGATAATTTCAATATCTGATAGTGTTTGCGACAGTAAACTGTCAATACACTGTTGTAAGTACTTTTCAACATTATATACTGGTATGATAATTGATATTTTTGCCATCTTTTTTCCTTCAAAAAAAGGACTATCTTAATTTTTTATTTTGACAGTCCTCTTTTTCTCTATACCCTTTCCAGTTCCTGTTTTAGCTTCGAGAAACTTATCAGCCGATCTGGATATTGTTCATCCGGATCATTTAATTCTCTTTCCGCAGTATGTTTTAACACTTCTAGTAAATCGCTATATTTTACTTCTTTATGCTTCTGTAAAAACTGATTACCTGCGTTTGTGTTTTCCTTTCCTCGGTAATACCATCCGCATATAAAGCATCCGACCATGATAAGTAGTCATCTCTTTTTCTCAATTTTTCAATACGGAGTTCCTCTGCCTGCTCTGTTGAATAAATATTTATAAAACCTATCTGGTAACTATCTTGTTTCTTCTCTAACCATTTTTCCATCAACTCTTTTATATCAGTTCTTTTTATATTTGAATCAGATACAACTGTCACATGAATTTTTCCCCTTTTACTCACACTAACCTGTACCCATTCATCCTGTTTCATCTGATATTTATCTTGAATTATTTGTTCTAAGTCTTCCCAGATTCTTCCCATCTCTACCTGCCTTCTTACATCTCAAGCTTTTTTTGCTCCAAATATCCAAATATAATAATAAACTTCTCCATCCATTTTTCAAACATCTGATCATCTACTTCATCTTCAGATATGTACCGGTAATCTATGTAACCAATTCCTTCCGGTGAACCTAAATACTCTAATGCTTCCAGCATCTCTTCTGACATATCATCATACACATCACTTAGATAACTCGTATAAATATTTATATTTAATCCATGACCAGATCTCTTTTGATTATTTCCATTAATAATCCATCGTGATTTATTCGTGCCTTCTGTGACACTACATTGACTGCATAACATTCCTTTCAATAAACACTCTATATAGATTCCACCCAAATGAATCGAACAAGCTTTACGTCTATTTTCTCCTTTGCTCAGTTTTTCCCAGTCATCAAAGCGTGATTCTGCCGCTTCTTCGTACTTTTCCATTCACTTCTCCCTTGTATAAACAGCTTTCCGCCCATAAGCTACTCTCCCTCAACATAAATAATATAACTACCCTTTATAATAGCTAATTATAACCTATTCTCCCTCAACATAACATAATTTATTTTTCGATCCGTATTTAAAAAAATCTTATTTTTCTTTCAATATGATTCAGACCCTCAAATACCTGCTCAAAATTTGACCATATTTTCTGCTCATCATCCATAATTGCCCATTCGTGCGTAAATACTGTAATTGGATACTTTTTCTTTATCAGATAGTCTCGTTTTTCCTCTATAGATTCTTCTTTTTCCATTCTTAACCATGTAGGCAAAAATTTCACACCAAGTTTTTTATCATAATATTTTCCATCAGAATATAATTTCGTTCTAGCCTCAGCATCAAGATAATAACTTTCTCTCTCCATTGTTTCGGCACATAAAAAACCTTTTATCCCCTCTTTGTGTAACAGCCTGATTCCCTCTCTATTTCCTTTAAAAGAGGATAATCTTAGATACTGTGCTAAATTTTTTTCAGATGTTATACGGCACAGTTCTTTTGTAACCTGCCTATAGTCTTTTAACATTAATTCAGCGCTATCAGCAGCTTCATACGTCCTGTCAGTCTCTGATTCATCAAAACCATATCCATGAAATCCAAATTTAAGCCAGTCTGCATTTTTTTCAAATTCTTTTGTAAATCGATCTGTCGCATCGGCAAGTGTAAAATTATACCAAGCATTAAAAAAACAATAACAGGTAAATACAGCCCCGAATTTCAAATGTAATTCTTTTATTTTATTTAAAATTGGATTCTCAAATATGGAAACATACTCTTTATGCTCCGTTAGATCCTTAAATATCCATAACGTATCATCGACCGAACAGTGGATTTTTTGACAACTCCAATTCAATAATTTCATATATTTATTACCTTTTCATATCCTCTATCTGCTTTTGCAGATTATTGACCCAGTCTTTGTATACTTCTAATTCTTTCATCCGTTCTTCATTCTGTTTCTGCAGATTATTCACCCAGTCCTTGTATACTTCTGTATCTTTCATTCTCTCTTCATTTTGTTTCTGTAAATTTTCGACCCAGTTCTTGTATGTCTGTAATTCCTGTATCCTGTCCTCGTTCTGTTTCTGCAGCTTCTCATTCCACTCCTTTAACTCAGTACATCTTATACCTGTCTGATAATTTTTTAAACTCCAGTAACGTAAGATTTCCTCCATGCTCTTCTGATAAATATCTGTTTCATTAGCTTCTACACACTTCAATTTTATCTGATCTAACACATCCACAAATTGCTGTATTACAGATTTTTCATCATAATTATTCTTCGCATTTACCTTCAATTCACCATATGCTTCCGTAAATTCTTGAAAATCATGCACTAATTTCACAATGCATGTATCTTTTAAATATGCATAAACTTTTTTTACCTTAGCATTAAAATTATCAAATGCAATACAAGGTGTTCCCGTTATAGCAGCAAATATCATACCATGCAATCTATCCGTAATCACTAATTCAGCTGACTGAAATTCTTTAATCTTCTGCTTTAGTAATAATTCTCTATTCTCTTTGCAATAATTATCCATCTGCGTATCTGTATATCTTATTTCCGAAATCCTATCCTTTAAAAAGCTTTCTATTTCATCAACATTCTGATGATTCATAACACTTTCTTTATCACTACGTAAACAAATTAAGACTCCCTTACGTTCCTTTTCCATATTAATTGCATTTAAAGAAAGTACAACATCAGGAAGCATGTACATATCGTTTGTAAAATTTGCTTTCAAACACTCAAAAGATTCTGCATCACGCGCAATGAGAACCAGATTTTTATTTTTATTATAAATACAAACACTCCGCTCTAATTCTTCTTTTCCCTCCGCATCCTCTGAAAAATATACCGTCTGTGGAAACATGATGATTCTGTTATTCCTGAACTGGCTGATTACAGATCTGCGAATCATCTCATCATCCATGTAATAATTTCCAAAATTACCACCTCCCTGCAGTATCAGAATATCCTGTTTTTGAATCAGATGTGCAATTCCTTCTATATCTGTTTCAAAATCACTCATATCCACATCTACCACATTAGCAGCCGGAAAATAATTTTTCAGTAACTTCTGTGTTGCGTACCAGATTGCCTGATCTCCCATATTTCCATGATCCGGAGTACCAATAATAAACACATTCTGCTTCTCATCTTCCATATGATATTTGTTTTTTATAACATGATAATAATCCAGATATGCCACTTTCCGCTCCTTATTATATGATGTAAAAACTTCTCCATCATAATTTGTCTCATAAAGTTTACAACTCATTGCTGCTTTCATTTCCGGTCTCAGCCATTCATTGTCTGTTCCTTCCAAACGATTTCTTGTCTCTGCATAAGTTACTGTATCTACTCCCGGTATATCTCCCAACGTCAGAAAAGCATGCCCATTATAGCAATGTGCCAGTCCGCATTTTGTTCCAACCGGACACTCAACCAGCTTTTCATCACAATTTTCATAAATATTTCCCAGTGTATCTCCCGTGTAACATTGTTTATATTCACCTGTATTTAAGTCTACCCAATAACTCCACATCCCGGCATGGCAAAATTCTGTTCTCTTTTTCTTAAATATGGAATACTTAAAATCCAGCAATTTTGAATCAAACGTGCTCCAGATATCATAAAATTCCGGCAGGGAATGCTCTGATAATAACTCTATTCCACCGGTTCTGTCATCTCTTGCTATTGTCACATGGCAAGGTGCTCCAAAATTATCCACACATACCTTTTTTACTTCATCGATATGCGGAATCAATTCATCATTTGGTGTTACTTCTACGGTATAAGAACAACCGGACTGAGCAATTTTCTTAACATTGCCAATAAAGGTATCCATCATGTTCAGACGGATCATCTCTAAATAATGGAATGAAAATTTTATAAAAAGATGGCTTAACAATGCTTTATCCCATGTGATGATTTCGTCAAACCGCTTTGTCATAGTGCCATTTGTGACCACCATAACATAATGTCCCTCTTCTAATAATGCTTTTACTACTGGCAAAATGGTTTCCCCTAATAAAGTCTCTCCACCAGCACACAAATTAATAAGACAAATCCCTCCCATACGTTCTTTTGACAGTGCACTTTGAATTTCTTTCGGAGAACGTTGCAATTCAATGATATGATTCTTAAATTTATTACGCAATGCAATATAACAATAATGGCATTTCAAATTACAGGTTTCCGTCTCAATATAACAATCAATAAATTTTACTACCTTTTCCAACTTTATTTTCCTCCACTATTGTTATTCAATGCATTTTATCTACAACAATTTTTTATATGTCACATTCCCCTTAGCCTCTTCGAACTCATCCGGTGTGCCAAATGAAACATGCTGATCCACATTAAAACTTTTGATTTTTCTGCCCTGTTCTGCCATCACATTATATACACCACTGACAAAAAACTCATTGTAGGAACAATTTTCCAAATAAATCTCCACAGCTTCTTCAAATATCTGCTTATTTCTAAAATAATAAGCTCCACAAATCGCATCTTCACTGATTGCCTGTTTTTCAACTGTGTGATTCACATATCCATTTTCATCGTATGCAACAAAACTGAACTTTGGATCATGCGATTTGAAAGTCAATAAGCCTCCATCAATCGTCTCAAATTCGTTATTTTTGCAGAATTCATAAAATGAACTGCACAAAAACAAATGGTCACAATCATTAAAAATGATCGGTTTATCATTCTCTATATTGGTCACACCCGCCTTGCAAGTCAGTACAGCTCCAGGTAATACTTCCGGAATCACATTGATTCTGGCATCCGGATAAAATTCTTTAATTCTCTGGTCAATCGCAAATTTTTCAATATGCTCTTTTAATACAACAAATGTAAGGCTTTCGATTTCAATATTTTTGATCAGTGACTGTGTTGCCCAGTAAAAAAACGGTTTCCCATAAATCTCAATTAAAGGTTTCGGTACATTAAATCCATGATTTCCAAATCTGGTGCCACCACCACCCATAGGCATTATTACATTTAATTTCATATTCAGTCCTCCGTAGAAAAAACAACATCTGATTTGTATTCTTTAAACTTCTTTTCTCTTGCATCCTTTAACATAAATTTCTTTCTGCCAAAGAAATAGCTCACTGCCATCTTTAAAGTCTGCCATGCCTGTCTTGTCATTTTTACATTTGACACCTGATCCTCTTCCCTCCACACGATCGGAACAAATCTGTATGTTTGTTTATATGAAGCAAGTGCAAAAAGCATGTAACAGTTAAAGGTTAAATTATCTGGGAATTTTTCATAATACTTTGATTTTAACATTCTGGTAGAATAAAGATTTAATCCGGCTCCCAAATCTAATATTCTTTTTCCAACAGAAATTGAGAAAATCACATTGAACACTAAATTTCCAAATGTTCTGAACTTTGAATAACCAACCAGTTTTGAACCCTTTGCAAATCTGCCTCCAAGACAGCAGTCATACTTTTTAAATGCACCATTTTCCAATACCGGTATCATATCACTGATACTTCCCTGATCATCTCCATGAAGTACGATAACATAATCAAAATTATTCTCTATCGCATAATTGAAGGCCACTTTATGTGATCCACCCAATCCATAATTTTCTCTGTTTTTTAATACTTTAATCGGAAAACCTGCATTCATTTTTTTTATCTTTTCTATAGCAGCCTGCTCTCCATTATCTGTACTCCTGTTATTGACAATTATCGCTTCTGAAATATATTTTTTTATTTCACCATTCAACTGATCTAAAACTCTTACAATCTGCTTTTCACAGTTATACATTGGGATAAAAACCAGTATTTTTTCTTTCATCTCTAAATCCTTTCTATCAATAATTTCATTACCAAAAAGTTCAAACACATCGTTACTGGAGTTACTATAATCTTAGCAGCCATCGCAGAAAAATTGCCAATGATACTTCCACTAAAAGTCTGATACAACCCTGCTGCAATTATCGCTAAAAGCTGCGACACCAATAATATCAATATGATCTGATATAAAATATAAATTACAAATTTTACTTTCAGAGGAATTCCGCCATCCTTTTGTACAAATGTTTTTCTGGTAGATACACAAAATACAAAGCATACTGCGACCAGTGAACTGATCATATTATTCACTGCAACATAGGATGACCTTAAATTCAACAGATTAAATATTACAAAATCCATGATCCAGCCAATTCCACTGATTCCAACAAATGCAATTCCCTGCTTTAATAATTTTCTCATACTCTTTTTTCCCTGTTAAGCAAAGCCCCTGACTACAAAAACTGATGCTCCAGATTTCTCTGCTGCCTCTATTCCAACATCCGAATCTTCAAAAATAATTGTATTATCTTTTGAAATCTTATAATAATCCATGGCCTTACAAAATCCTTCCGGATCCGGTTTTTTCTTTTTTACATCTTCCTGCGAAATAATAAGATCAAACTCATCAAGACGATTATGATATTTTAATATATCCTCACTGTTTTTTCTCGAAGCAGTCGTAACCAGAACAATATAATACTCGTTACGAATTGCTTTTATAATCTCAAATAAGTGTTTGTTTTCCACTGTTTCTGAAAGGAAATCACCATAATATTTCTTTTTTAATTCATGCACTTCTTCCATATGGGTCTCACTCTGCATAATCTCTGGAAGAAATGTTTTATAATGTCTCCCATTACACTGATTTGCAAAATACTCATAATCCATCGTATATCCAAACTGTTCTAATGCTTTTTGATATGAAAGAAAATTGACTCTTCTCGTATCATATAATGTTCCATCCAGATCAAATAGTGCCAGTCGTGTCTTCATCTATTGTTCCTCTTCAAAATTATTGATAACATCATTCATTACCATAAGCATTCCGGCATAAAACAGCAATACCCTTTTTCCATTTTTTTCAATTTTATAAGGCATTAATCTCAGCCAGTGTATGATCTCATGATAATAAATACTCTTTACGCGTTCTTTTGCAAAATGTTCCCGCATATACTTATCCAACATATCATATAAATATGTATATGCCTCTGATTTAGTAAATACAAAATTAATTCGATTTCTTTCAATGCTCACATTCTTTGTTGCCATCAAAAATTCATAACCACCATGTATCGACTGCAACAGTTTTCCATAATCAAGATTTGAAGAATCATGCACATTTCCGGTATTCGGATCTATGATATAAAAATCATCCTCTCCATCTGCATTTCTTGTACAGATAATATTCTCAATCGTGAGATCACCATGAATCTCTGAATATGTATCATTTTTAAAAATATCAGATAAATGTTCTTCTGACAGATATTGTAAATAATATGGCAAATTATGAAAACTTCGTCCATTAATGATGATATCATCATACTCCATAAGACGCTTCAAATATTTTGCATTCATAATTTTATCCAGGTTTTTATTTACTTTAGACTTAATATATTCATCAATTGTTGCTTTGTCTGCCGGTCTTTGATTTACTTTATATAAAGAATTTTCCAGACATTCCGTCGCTTTTTTTATAAATTTCCATGCATTTTCTTTTGGCATAGAATGTGCATAATCAAACAATCCAACTGCCTGACTGTCATATGGCATATCGTAGTAACAGAAATTATCCTGCTTTTGATACTGCATAATATCCGGCAAAGGTATAATATCCTTAAAACGCTGCAGCCACTCAATCTGCTGATATAACTTATCTCCATCTGCGCCAAATGCATATTTACGGAAGAAATTTTTTCCATTATTCATACAAAGCATTGTCGTCGCATTAGAACCTGCAGAATAGTCACGAATAATCAATATATTTTGATTGATCTTCAGATAACTCTCTATATACTCACGCCGCTCATTTGAAAAATAGGTTTCCAAAAAGTTCCGTCGTTCATCCTCATCCAATTGCGGTATCAAATTCAAATACGATTCTTCCGAATCTACACTTCCATCATTTTTAGACTTCAAACACAGGGAAATGACAAATAATATCACAATCGGAGCAAATAAATAAATGCCAGTCCATATCATCTGCGTATTCAACATTCCCTGCGTAACCGTTATTGCTCCGAGACTTCCAACATGAATACTGTTCTTTGTAAATAGCATGTAAAATACATCCAGCCAGTTCATATTAGATCCCTGGTGGCTTAAAAATGCAGCAAAACAATAATAAGACGTAAGGTACAAAATCCACATTCCTAATGTTTCCAATAATAACTGGGTCTTTGATATCTTTTTAAAAATATCTTTAAAACTCCAGATCAACGACCAGAAAAATCTCAACAAACGTATTTCAATTCTTGCATTGAAAATGCCCGCAATATTTTTCAATATTTTTTTTACATACCCACGTAATATGTATACCAGTAAAGTAACTGCTAAAACGCCGACTGCCAAAAACATATAAAACCAGACCGAATCTGCACTGTCTAAATTAAAAGCTGAAAAAATCGCAAACAGAATACCTACAACCAAAATGTCTAAATAGCGGTCTACAATAACGGTTGCCAGTGCAAACCCTCTCCCATTTTTCATTTTTCTTCCTGAAATCCAGGCTCTGACTAAATCCCCCGCCTTGAATGGAATAAATGAATTGATAAAATATCCGATTGACAAGGACTGTAATAAGTTTTTCGTATTTGGTTTTTCATATGTTTTTACGAAAAGTTCCCATCTTAGTGTTCGAATAAAATGGGCTAGACAAACTAGAGCAATTGCAATAATTAACATTTCTTCTCCTTATTTAATAACACAAAACACTTTTTTATATATTTTTTTATTTTTAATGTACTTTCTCTTAAAATACATATAATGATTAGTGTACAAAATACAACAACCAGCATTAAAGAAGTTTTCTCGTTTGGGGACTGGAAAATATTCAATTTAGCACATATAACAAATAATATTAATAAATTTGTTATATGAAATCCTAAGAAAAAGAATGAATTTTTTCCTATATATTTCAGTGCTCTATTCTTTCTTACTCTATTAGCTACCCCAATTAAAAACAAGCTACCACTAACTGCTGCTACAAAAAACAACAAATAATTCCCAAAGTTCCTACAAACCATATCCACCCTGTCATTTGCCAGTTCAGAACATACATTTATTGCAAATAAAATCAAGAGTGTTTGCACTTTCATCACTTTATCAATATTTAACACATGTCTTAAACCTATTCCAAATAAAACAAATGGAACCGCAAAAAATACAAGATCTGCATTCCAAGGTAAATATATTCGGACTTGCAAATTATAAATTATTCCGATAATAAATAATGATAACCCCCACACACTAACCCATATAGGAGATTTATTAACTTTCATAATTATATAGCATACAATCTCTGAAATAGCCAAAACAGTAACAAACCACAATGGTGTACAATTAATTTGAACTACAAATTCTTTTATTGAGTATAATCGAAATATTTCATCTCCCCATAACCAATTAGGTATAACCTGGTAAATACAAAATCCTGCTGCATATACGAAATATGGTATAATCAAAGATTTTAACAGCTTGTAAAAAAAATCTTTACAGGATAATTTATATCTTGTAAATGTATATCCACTAAGGATAAAAAATAATGGCATGTGAAAGGAATAAATCCACTTGGCAATGTTTTCATTTAGCAGCCCCGTATGTGGGAATATTACTAATAACATGCCTATTCCTTTAACAGCATCTAACCACTCAATCCTGCCGCCATCATTATTTTGTACTACAATCTTGTCATTTATTTTCTTATACGGAATTTTTAATCCATCTGTTTTTATGATTCCCCATATGACCAGCAATAAGTACATACTATTATACAGTGAATAGTAATACATTGAATTTGCCGCTGGTGCCGTCAGAAAAACAATGAAGATCGTCGCAAAAACAACAATACTGGATAACCACAATTCTTTTCGCCTGCAATACACGCCATATACAAACAATACAAAAACCATTGCTAATGGAACAATTGCACTTCCAAGCATTATGCCAACCTTGTAAACAAAACTTCCTCCCCACTCATAACCAATCAATTTCTGAACAAATTGACGCATTCCCTCATTGATTGGTTTTGTACCATTAAAAGACTCAAAGCCAAACTGACCTTCTGCCCCATTAACAAGCGACTCTATTTCATTAATTGTAGATTTATTATAATTGATAGACGCCAACATTGTTTCCGCTCTGAATTTCAAGAAAAGCTGCGGGTTAAAATATACTAAATTACAGTATGCTTTTAGCATATTATTCCAATCTTCCTGAGAACAGTAAATGTTATCCCAAAATCCTTCCTTAAACCATGCTGCTCCTTCTACACTTGCAGATATAGGTGACGCTTCTGAATTTTTTAAAGTGTCAACACTAAATACTTTATCTATATTTCCCAAATCTCTTTGTAAATTATCTGAACTCAGTTCTGATTTCATCATACATTCCAAAGGATTCATGATAGCTGATGCCAAATAATTCCGGTCACTAGGAATCGGCATTGAGACAACTCCCGCCATAATCAAACTACCAATCAAAAAAGTGACTGCATTTTTTTTCTGTTCAGAATGAAATAATTTAAATGCAATTAAAGGAATAAATAACAATAACCCATAACCTTCAGAACGGATATTCCAAATAAATCCATATAAAAGGACAAAATAAATCAGATTACAATCCTTGTTTTTCCATAGATTTATAAATTCCAGCACAGCCAGTCCATAAAAGAAACCAAAGAAAGCCGTTCTGTATGCCATCAACGACCAATATAGATTTGCCGGCAATAATAAAAACAAAATTAATAAATATGCCTTCTTTTTATTTTTAATCCACCCAGATACAATATAAAAGATTCTCCCCATAACAGAGGCAATAATGATAATCTGACAGATATTCACTCCCACTGGAAATGGAATTGCCATTAATGCAAATACAAAAAAACACTGCATGTAATATCCATGCCACCCACTTAGTTTCATTGTAGATGCCATGTTTAACATTTCCATATTATCCCACAGCCATATTCCAGGATATGTAAGAAATAAGAATACCATTAAAATTCCAAAACAAATCCCTGCAAACTTAACGGCCGTTCTGACACTCTCACTTCTTTTTATTGCATAAACTAATTTACAAATCAACTGTCCGATGCAGACAATCAATATCACATATATCAATTTAAGAGTCAAATAATGTTGCCTTTGAATCTGAATTTTATCAAATATGATGTTATCTGTAAAAAATGAAATCATTGCAAATATTATTGAAATACAAAGCACTTTTATATTTACTTTGTACTTTATAATTTGATACATAAAAAAATCTCCTAACACTCTAATAACAATACTCCTAAATTACACATTAGTTAATCTATTCCTCTAATCATAATAATAAACGTCATATTTTGTATCATAATTTTTTATGTTTCCATATTCTAAATATAAATAATTCTGCATCAAATCATGATATTATCCCTCAGCATTGAAACTATGACCTATAAATAAGTATACGCGGAAAACGCACAAAAACATCTTTACAAGGCGCACAATATTTTAAATTTGTTCATTTATAGTTTTATGTTGATTGGTATCATACAAAATATTCCTATAAAACAGCTAATACCAGATTTATTATATCTCTTTTTTGTATAACAATTGTTTAATAATCCTTTGTAATTTTAATGTAATTTCCCTTAAAATAAATACTACAAAAACCGCACCAATTACATCAACAAACATTAAAATTGTTTTTTCCGTTTGTAATTGAAAAACATTGAATTTTTCACATAGAATTAATATTATCAATAAATTAATTTGATGAAATCCTAAGAAAAAAAACGAATTTTTTCCTATATATTTCAACAGTCTATTCTTTTTTGTTCTATTAGCTACTCCAATCAAAAACAAACTGCCACTAACTGCTGCTACAAAAAACAACAAATAATTATCAAAATATCTGGAAACCATGTCCACCCTGTCATTTACCAGCCCAGAACATATATTGATTACAAATAAAATCAATAGTGTTTGTACCTTCATCATTCTGTCGATATTTAAAACATACCTTAAGCCTATTCCAACTAAAACAAATGGCACTGCAAAAAACACCAAATCTACATTCCAAGGCAAATCCACTCGAATATATCGATTATAGATTATTCCAATAGTAAACAACGACAAACCACACACGCTAATCCAAATTGGAGATCTATTAACCTTCATAATTATATAACATACAATCTCTGAAACCGCCAAAACGGTAACAAACCACAATGGTGTACAACTAATTTGAATTATAAAATCTTTTACTGAATACAAGTAAAAGAGGTTATCTCTTTCCCATAGCAAATTAGGTATAACCTGGTAAATACAAAGTCCTGCTGCATATACGAAATATGGTATGATCAAAGATTTTAACAGCTTGTAAAAAAAATCTTTACAGGATAATTTATATCTTGTAAATGTATATCCACTAAGGATAAAAAATAATGGCATGTGAAAGGAATAAATCCACTTGGCAATGTTTTCATTTAGCAGCCCCGTATGTGGGAATATTACTAATAACATGCCTATTCCTTTAACAGCATCTAACCACTCAATCCTGCCGCCATCATTATTTTGTACTACAATCTTGTCATTTATTTTCTTATACGGAATTTTTAATCCATCTGTTTTTATGATTCCCCATATGACCAGCAATAAGTACATACTATTATACAGTGAATAGTAATACATTGAATTTGCCGCTGGTGCCGTCAGAAAAACAATGAAGATCGTCGCAAAAACAACAATACTGGATAACCACAATTCTTTTCGCCTGCAATACACGCCATATACAAACAATACAAAAACCATTGCTAATGGAACAATTGCACTTCCAAGCATTATGCCAACCTTGTAAACAAAACTTCCTCCCCACTCATAACCAATCAATTTCTGAACAAATTGACGCATTCCCTCATTGATTGGTTTTGTACCATTAAAAGACTCAAAGCCAAACTGACCTTCTGCCCCATTAACAAGCGACTCTATTTCATTAATTGTAGATTTATTATAATTGATAGACGCCAACATTGTTTCCGCTCTGAATTTCAAGAAAAGCTGCGGGTTAAAATATACTAAATTACAGTATGCTTTTAGCATATTATTCCAATCTTCCTGAGAACAGTAAATGTTATCCCAAAATCCTTCCTTAAACCATGCTGCTCCTTCTACACTTGCAGATATAGGTGACGCTTCTGAATTTTTTAAAGTGTCAACACTAAATACTTTATCTATATTTCCCAAATCTCTTTGTAAATTATCTGAACTCAGTTCTGATTTCATCATACATTCCAAAGGATTCATGATAGCTGATGCCAAATAATTCCGGTCACTAGGAATCGGCATTGAGACAACTCCCGCCATAATCAAACTACCAATCAAAAAAGTGACTGCATTTTTTTTCTGTTCAGAATGAAATAATTTAAATGCAATTAAAGGAATAAATAACAATAACCCATAACCTTCAGAACGGATATTCCAAATAAATCCATATAAAAGGACAAAATAAATCAGATTACAATCCTTGTTTTTCCATAGATTTATAAATTCCAGCACAGCCAGTCCATAAAAGAAACCAAAGAAAGCCGTTCTGTATGCCATCAACGACCAATATAGATTTGCCGGCAATAATAAAAACAAAATTAATAAATATGCCTTCTTTTTATTTTTAATCCACCCAGATACAATATAAAAGATTCTCCCCATAACAGAGGCAATAATGATAATCTGACAGATATTCACTCCCACTGGAAATGGAATTGCCATTAATGCAAATACAAAAAAACACTGCATGTAATATCCATGCCACCCACTTAGTTTCATTGTAGATGCCATGTTTAACATTTCCATATTATCCCACAGCCATATTCCAGGATATGTAAGAAATAAGAATACCATTAAAATTCCAAAACAAATCCCTGCAAACTTAACGGCCGTTCTGACACTCTCACTTCTTTTTATTGCATAAACTAATTTACAAATCAACTGTCCGATGCAGACAATCAATATCACATATATCAATTTAAGAGTCAAATAATGTTGCCTTTGAATCTGAATTTTATCAAATATGATGTTATCTGTAAAAAATGAAATCATTGCAAATACTATTGATAAACAAAGAATTTTTATATTTATTCTTTCTTTTAACATCTTGTACATTATTTACCTCCACTTATGTACTACTTTCATGCCACGTTTCTATTTTCTTTAATTATTTTTCATCATAAATTCTTTCTGTCTCTGAATCTGCTCACCAATATATTCATATAATTCATCACTAAGTCCCTTGATTCTCTTCTCTAAATATTCTTTGTTTTCATCCGTATAAGAAGCCTGCTGTCTGATCTGACTTCCTATATACTCGTACAGTTCATCGCTTAACGCCTTTATTCTGTTATTCAATCTATCTACTTCTTCTGACGACATTGGAAATTTTTCAGCTTCTGGTTTTACAGCTTCCTCTTCTCTATTTTGTCTCAGCTGTTCATTCTCTTCTTCCAGTCTTTTTATTCTTTCATCCATTTTAGATAATCTATAATTACATTCTTTTAATCTCTGTTCCAATTCGCTGGTTTTCATAAAATATTTACCTCCATATCATTGGTTTTATTTATTCTCATCTTCACCAAATATAGCTCTTGACATCCTGTATCTGCAGCTTATTCCTACTTTTGAGATTGTTGTTTTAATACCATCCTGCTCTAAACTCTCAATCGTTTTGGCAATTCTCTCATTATCTAAAACACTGTTTACACGCCGCAGTATCTGACCCATTTTCTGATTCGCTTTCCCCGGATAATATACCTGCCTCGTCTCCTGAACCACAACATCAGGCACACTTTTCTGCCTGCTCATATCCATTAATCTGTCAAATGCAAATCCGACATCAACATTTTTCACACAATCTTTCAGCCATTCATAGCCTTCCGGAATCCATTCAGCATTTTCAATCCATGTAATAACCGAATCATTATCTAATATCCGAAATAGTTCCGCCTTAATCTGACCATCTTCTCCATCATTTCTGGAATCAAACAACATATTCATACAACGAACTACATGTCCCACAGCATACTGGTAAAAAAAGGTAATATTCTCATCTTTCCACACACATTGCACACGTAAAAATTTTTCATATTCCTGCAGCAAAGAAACCTGATTGTCAAACATTTTGCTTCTGTAACATGTTGTCAGTGAATTTTTTCCCCATTGCAGATAGTAATAGAGAACGTCTGAAATAAATACAATTCTTTTTAATCGGGAAAAATATTGTAAGTTCAGTAAAAAATCTTCTCCCAGTTCCTTATCAAGTGGAAAACACAATCCGTACTTGTCAAAATATTCCCGTTTATATAATTTATTACATGGTCCTTCAAGCAGCACAGTATACAATAATATTCTTGAAAAATCACCCAGAAACTTTTCTCTCGAAAGTACACATTCTTTTCCAAGATACTGTGGCAGCCAGTCATTGGAACTGACAGGTCTGTTTCCTTCTAATACCATATAACGCATTCCACAGACTACCATATCAGCTTCATAGATATGCATTGTATCTACCAGTCGTTCCGTCATATTTTCTGTTATCACATCATCTGAATCAACAAACTGGATATACTCTCCTGTCGCCGACTCAATTCCACAGTTTCGCGCATTGCTGACTCCACCATTTGGGACATCCAGAACTTTAACTCTGGCATCAATTGCAGCATAGTTCTGGCATATGATAAGTGAATCATCCTTCGATCCATCATTAACCAAAATAATTTCTATATTTTTATATGTCTGTTTCAGTATCGATGTGATCGTATACCCAAGATATTGTTCTGCATTATACACTGGAACAATAATACTGACCTTCTCATTTTTCATTTTCTTTCACGCACACTCCTTGCCATACCATACTTCTCAAGCCCTTTTGACAAAAGTTTAAATTCCTCAATATACCACGGATCAACATCATGCTGTTGCAGATATTCCACATCTTGTTTTGCCAGTTCTACAAGAGCTTTTACTTTCGGTCCATTTACCTGTTGGCAATAGCATTGATAAATCCTGTCTAAGAGAACCCAGCAATAGATATCATTCATTTTTCTCTCTAATGACTTTATTCCATGTTTATCAAAGAAATCTACTCTCTCACGAAATGCCCAGCAAGCATCAAGATTTGCCTCTCTGAATTTTTCACCTGTAATACTGTCTGTTCGTCTTCTGTCATAGTTATAAAATGAAAAATCTATATATACTAACTTTCTGGCATTATACATATATTTATAGGTCGTATATTCATCTTCATGAAGTTTGCCTTTCGGATATCTGACATCCGCAATCACACTACGCTTATAAAGCTTATTCCACGCATTGGGTTTAAAGTAATGCCAGTCAAGCATTGCCTCCAACGCAAAAATATTATCGCCTTCTACCACATTTCCGGTACAGGCTGTTTCTTCAACAATACAGTCCGCATATAGATTTCGATAGCTGCATTCTGCAATATCAGCATCATATTTCAATAAAGTATGATATAATACCTCATACATCTTATCATCTATCCAGTCATCACTGTCAATAAAAGCTATGTACTCTCCGGCAGCCACCTCAATGCCTGCATTCCGTGCATCTGATAATCCACCATTTTCCTTATGGATCACCCGAATCCGCGAATCTTCCTGCGCATACCTGTCACACATCTCCCCACATGCATCCGGTGATCCATCATCTACAAGTATGATTTCCAAATTACGGTATGTCTGCTTTCGAATTGACTCTACACAACGATTTAAATAATTCTCTACCTTATAAATCGGAACAATAACACTAATTTTTCCTTCTTCCATTTTCATACTACTCCACTATTTATCCAAAAATTCTCCAATACATCTTCCCTAACGTTCTTCGAATTCCACTTCCCTGTGGAAATATTTTCATCAGCAGCTTTCTGGTTCTCTTAAATGCTCTTGCTTCAATTACTGTATCTACTGTCACATTCTGACCGCCGCCCTGATGCTGCATTCCACTTAAAATTTGCTCATAATATGGTGTTTTTCTCGCCATGTCCCAGAATACATATCCAAAATCTTCATCCGGTTTCATCCACGGCTTCAAAAATCCGGCATAATGAATAATATATGGATCTTTTCTCGCATTTTCATAGTCATCCAAAATATAATACGGTGCGTATTTAATCACTTTCTGCCAGCGGAAATGATCACAGTCAAAGATCATATTCCATTTCATATCCAGATAAGTTACCCTGTCTTTACATACCACATTCAGAATATCCTGATCTGAAAAACGGTAAATTCCTGTATCCGACATTTCGAGTAGTTTGTCCACTGTCACAACTTTACTCATCTCTGTAACATTAAACACAAGTACTCCCGCCTGAAAATATACAAACGGATTTTCGAGTCCCAGTGTATTTTTACAATACTGACGCATTTCTGAATTTTTCATATTGCACTGTCCTGCAAAATCAGGATCAAGTGCACCCGCAATCAGACTGTTTCCCATATCTGTATCGTAAAGTTCTGCTACATCATGACAGATGATCATATCACAATCCAGATATACTACTTTCGGATATACCTTTAGAATATCAAGGATCAGGAAACGGTAAAATGTTTCTGTTGTAATGTGCTGCTTTGCCTGCAAGACGTAGCCGGCGACCCTGCTGCTCACATTCACGAAAATAAATCTCACATTCGCTCTATTCAATCTGTCCGTAAACATTTTCTGGCTGTCAGCATTGATATCTGTATGGAATACATAAATCTCATACTTCCGGTCATGACTTGTATGTTCCACGATCGACTGTGCACAGGTATATAAAATCGGAACATATTTCTGGTTTGCTGCAAGTACTACCGGTACTACATCCCCATCTGTTGCCTGTGTAACTTCTGTCTCTGCATCTGCATTGTGAATCAATGCAATCTGCAACTCTCCCAGGCGGTACTTTTCCTGTTTTTTCAGGTACATATAATAGATACCCGCCAATCTTTCTCCTAAATGACCAGTCGTGCGGTATCCCTCTCTGGAATACTCGCTCATATCCGCACGCTTTTCAAATTCTTCTAACACATCAAAAAGAATTTTCGAATAATCCTCAAAAAGTTCTTTTTTGGCAATAAACATGTTGCATGGATAAAACGTATGACCTTCAAAAAGTTCTCTGGCTGTCTCACTCAGATATGAATACTTTTCATCTATGATTTTTAAAAATAACTCTGCATCCTCGATATGTAACTCCGGTGCCTTTTTATAATGCTCATAAACGCTCTTTGCATTCATATCAGAAGTAGGTACACCTTTGGCAATCAAGAAATCATACTTTTCAATATAATCCTGCACTGCTTTTTCATGCAATGCCAGTTCATCCATTGCCTTCTGATCCAGGAAATCATATTCAATCGTTCCCCATGATGTCTCTTTGATCTTTTTTTCACTAAAAGAGAAAAATCGTCGGTAATGGCAAAATCCATAGTAATCTGCCTGCATGTTTTTCCATGCCCAGTACTGAGTTGTAAGTTCACAATATGATTTATTCAAAGACGAAATATTGTCCCCTTGATTATCCTGATACACACCTTCCGGTACTTCTTTCGTCTGAAAATCACTTCCTGCAATCACATTATAAAATAACGAATTATTAACACGCATCGTATCACGGTTTGGGGTATGTGTCACAAAAATCTTAATATCACTCATTTTTATTTTAACTCCTCAATTTTATCTAATGCCGCTTCGATCACTTTGTCCATATCATAGTATTTATAATTACCAAGTCTTCCGCCAAAAATGACATTGTTCTCACTCTCGGCAAGCTGGCGGTATTTTTCATAAAGTGAATTATTTTTCTCGTTATTTACCGGATAATAAGGTTCATCTCCCTTATGCCACTCACTCGAGTACTCTTTGGAAATAATTGTAACAGGCTGTTTTCCATATTCAAAATGTTTATGTTCGATGATTCTCGTATATGGAACTTCTCTGTCTGTGTAATTCACGACAGCATTTCCCTGATAATTTTCCATCTCATAACGTTCCTGCTCAAACCGGACGGAACGATACTCTAAGACACCCAGTTTATAGTCATAATATTCATCGATCATTCCTGTATACAGAACTTTATCTGCGACCTGTCCGTTCTTTGCAGTAAACTCTTTATAATCTGTATTAAGTAATATCTCTGTTCCCTCTAACATTTTTTCAATGATGGCTGTGTATCCACCGATCGGGATTCCCTGATAGCGGTCATTAAAATAATTGTTGTCATAAGTAAAACGTAACGGCAGACGTTTGATGATAAAAGCCGGCAGGTCTTTGCAGTCTCTTCCCCACTGTTTTTCCGTATATCCCTTGATCAGTTTTTCATAGACATCACGTCCGACAAGGGATAATGCCTGTTCTTCGAGGTTTTTCGGTTCCGTAATATTTAAATCTGCGATCTGTAACTGAATGATGTCTTTTGCTTCCTGTGGTGTAACAATCCCCCACATTTTGCTGAATGTATTCATATTAAACGGAAGGTTGTATAATTCATCTTTATATCTTGCAATCGGTGAATTAATGTAATTATTAAACTCTGCAAACTGGTTAATGTATTCCCACACTTTTTTATTTGAAGTATGGAAAATATGCGCGCCATATTTATGTACATTAATATCATCTATCTTTTCACAGTAGATATTTCCACCAATATGGTTTCTCTTATCAATAACCAGACACTTTTTCCCTCTCTTTTTCATTTCATAGGCAAAAACCGCTCCATAAAGTCCACTTCCTACAATCAGATAATCATACATCATAACTTTTTTCTCCTGTTTATTTTAATTTCCAATATAAATTTCCGACTGTCCGCCGTATCCAGCTTCCCTGTGGTAAAATCTTTTTCGCCGTTTTTCTCATCACATTTACCACAGCCGTTCCCGGATTACCTTTTCTTTTTTCCTGCCCACACAGATCATAAATTAACTCTTCATAATAAGGCGTCCTGCGTGCCACCTTCCAGAATTCCTTTGCAAAATCATCTTTTGGATTTTTCCAGGGCTTTGCCGCACCTGCATAATGGATGATATATGGATCCTTTCTGGCATTCTCATAAGCATCCATAACATAATAAGGTGCCGATTTGATCACATGCTGCCAGCGATATTTATTACAGTCTGTCAAAACATTCCACTGCATATTCAGATAAGTAACTTTACCCTCACATACGATATTCAAAATATCCTGGTCGGAATATTTGTAAATTCCAGTATCTGACATTTCAAATAATTTTTGAACACTAATCTTATCTGCTATTTGCCCCATATGGAACACTAATACACCAGCCTGAAAATAAGCAAGAGGATCCTTTAATTTTAAGACGTCTCTGCAATAAGCAAGTGTGTCAGCATTCGCTCCGTTACATTGTCCTGCGAAATCCGGATCAATCACTGCTGCCAACATATTATCACCGAGTTTAACATCATATAGCTCTGCGATATCACGCCGGATGATCATGTCACAATCCAAGTATACCACTTTCGGATACATCTTTAAAATATCAAGAATCAGAAAACGATAAAATGTTTCCGTGGAAATATGTTCTTTCGCTTTTAACTGATATCCAGCCACCCGGCTCCTTACATTAACAAAAGAAACATCGAAATTTTTCTTTTTAAGTTTTCTTATTTCATTTTGGCTTTCCGGCTCAATATCAGTATGAAAAATATATATTTTATAATCTCTTTGTTCCGATATATGGTCTGCAATCGACTGCAGACATGTATATAAAATTGGAACATATCCTTGATTGGCAGCTAACACAACCGGTATTTCATCGTCTTCTGACACACTGATTTTTGAAGTACCTTCATTTTGTTCAATCTGTGCCATCTGCAGCTGTCCCAGACGATATCCGCCTTTTTGTTTCAGATATTCAAAAAAGATTCCCGTCATGCGTTCCCCTAAATGTCCCGGTGTGCGCAAACCTTCTCTGGAATATCTGCTCATATCACATCTCTGTTCAAATTCATCCAGAATATCAAACAGCATCTTAGAATACTGAAAGAATAATTCTTTATTCATAATAAACATATTGCATGGGTAAAAGATTTTCCCATGCACATATTTTTCAGCCACGTCATTCAGTTCGGGATATTTTTCACGAATAATAGAAAGAAAAAGATCTAAATCTTCTATATGGAGTTCCGGTGCATTCTTATAATGCTGATACACAGACTTCGCCTGTAATGCATTTACCGGAATCCCTTTTGCAATCAGAAAATCATACTGCTCAATCGTCTGTCTCATGGATGCTTCATCCATACAAAGTTCCTGTTTCACGTTTTCACTCAAAACCGGGTAAATCAGGCAGCCACAATCAGCTTCCTGCAGATTCACTTTGGAAAAGGAAAAATATCTGCGGTAATGGCAAAAACCATAATAATCTGCAGTTTGATTTTTCCACGCCCAATATTGTGTCGTCAGTTCACAATAAGATTTGTTCTTAAATGAAATATTGTCCCCCTCATTATCCAAAAGCATTCCTTCCGGAACTGACTGAGTCAGAAAGACACTTCCCGCTATTACATTATACATCAGTGGATGCTCTATTCTCACTGTATTGCGATTTGGCGTATGGGTTACAAATAATTTTATCTCACTCATAGAATCCTCTTATCATTCTTCGTTTAGAAATTCATATATGCATCACAAATTGTATCAGCATCACCACACATTTTCACATGTCCTTTGTCAAGCCACAATGCATGATCACATAAATTCTGTACAGATGTTATAGAATGTGACACATATAATAATGTTGTTCCTGTTTCTAACATATGTTTCATACGTTTTTCGCATTTTTCCTGAAACTTATAATCTCCTACGGATAATACCTCGTCACAGATCAGGATATCCGGCTGAACCATCGTTGCCACAGCAAATCCAAGTCTTGCCGCCATACCGGAAGAGTAATTCTTGATCGGCATATCCAGAAAATCCCATAATTCAGCAAAATCAATGATTTCCTCAAACTGCTCTTTCATAAAACTCTCTGAGTACCCCAACAGTGTTCCATTCAGCAGAACATTCTCGCGGGCAGTCAGTTCACCGTCAAATCCGGCTCCCAACTCAATCAGAGGTGCGATCGTTCCCGAAAGGCTCACACTGCCCTTATACGGTTTTAAGATACCACAGATCAGCTTTAACAATGTGGATTTTCCGGAACCATTCGTTCCTACGATTCCCCATGCTTCCCCTTTCCGAACCTGAAGGCTTACATTCTGTAGGGCAAGGAATTCCTGAAACATCAGTTCTTTTTTTACCATTTTTATTACATATTCTTTTAAATTATTGACCTGCTGTGATGCACGGTTAAAACGCACTGTTACATCCGACACATCAATAACAATATTCTTGTCATCCATCTTCATTCTCCTAGATATATAAAATAAAATCGTCCTGTTTTCTTATAAATGCCCATGATCCAACAATCAGAAAGACAAATGCTATCGCAAATCCGTATACCACATCTCCTGCAGCCGGTAATGTCTGATGAAGTGATATCGTACGGAACTGTGTGATATACTGATACATAGGATTAAAAATTTTAATTGCTTTCTGCACTGATTCCGGTAACTGTTCCATCGGATAGAAAATAGGTGTCAAATACATCCATGCCGTTGTCAGTACATTATAAATATACTGTATATCTCTGAAGAATACAGCTGCCTCCGCCAAAAACAAGCCAAGACCAAGGCTGAAAATATATACTTCCATTAAAATAACCGGAAAAAACAGCATTGCCCATGAGAACTGTACCTTAGTAATAACAAATACAATAATCATAGCTCCCAGAGAAAAGACTAAGTTGACCAAAGAACTCGTAACCTTAGATAAGGTAAACACATATTTAGGAACATAAACCTTTTTCAATAATGGTCCATTTCCTGTAATGGAAAAGATCGCCTGATTTGTTGCTTCTGTCATAAATGTAAACAACGTCTGTCCAATGATAAGATATGCAGAATAATTGTCTATATTAAAACGGAACATTTTGGAAAATACTAAATACATAACGACCATAACCATTAATGGATTTAATACGCTCCATACATATCCCAGAAAACTTCTTCTATACTTTAACTTTATATCTTTCGTTACCAGCTGTTTGATCAGATATCTGTAATTATACAACACCTGACATCTTGTTTTCATTTTATTCATTACTCGCTCTGATTCCTCTTTTCTTCCTATATTTTTCATATAAAACTGCTATATTATAACATAACTTATTTTAAATTCCAATAGTTGCCTTTACATCTACTTTTGTCTGTTTATAATCATCTTGCGTCTCAAAAACTTAATTTCACCAAATACAATCATCACAATATAAAATGTAAAAGAAATCTTTTTTTTTCTTCTCAATATCTGAAAATTTCTTTTTCGCCCACAATGCATCTCTTTCAAATGAGACGACAATCCACTCTGCCCATAATATTTCCGTCCAATACCATAATCAACCAGTTTCTTGGGTAAATAATACACCTGGTTCCATTCAAAAAAACGCTGGTAATAATTCATATCTTCACAGTACTGCATAGACTCATCAAAATATCCGGCATCCTTTACTCTTGATCGACGAATCACAACTGTTGAAGTAAATATAACGCTTTTTGTGCAGTATTCTTTCAGTGATAAGTGATGTAGTACATGATCTTTATGAAATAAAATTTTAAGAGGTCCTTCTTCCATTCCTCCACACAGCAGATCAATCCTGGGATTTTTCTTTAAAACTTTCTCCTGCATTTCCAATTTTTCAGGCACCCAGCAATCATCTGAATCCAGGAATGCCAGATAATCTGCTGTTGCCATACGGATTCCTGCATTTCTTGCAGCCGCCACACCTGTATTTCGCTGATTATATAAAATAATGTTCAAAATACAATCTTGACGGCTTTTATACTGCTCCACCTTATCTTTCGTACCGTCTGTAGATCCGTCATTAATTATGATCACTTCCTGAATCAGTTCTGGTTTTGTCTGATTCTGCAACGAATCCAATGTCTTTTCTATCGTTTTTTCACTATTATATGCCGGAATAATAACACTGAACATATTGCTCACACCTGATATACTTTCTTCATGATTTCATCCACATTTTCTTTGCTAAACTCTTTTATTTTGCACTGATTCGCCTGTCCCGTTTTTTCAAATTTCTGTGGTTCATTTTTTTTCATCTCATATAATTTTGTAAATGCTATTCTGTACTCACTTTCTTCTCCCGGTGCCACCAGATAGCCTCCCACACCCTCTTCGATCAGATCAACATTTCCTCTGATTCTGCTGCACACAACAGGAAGCCCTTCTGTCATTGCTTCCATCAATGCCACGGATAACCCCTCTCTGAACGAGGACAAAACAAAACAGTCCGCACACTGTAGAATTTCATGTACATCACTGCGGAATCCGGCAAATTGTATATTTTTTTCTAAATGGTGCTCTTTCACATACTGTTCAAGTTCTTCTTTTTCCGGTCCAATCCCACACATCACATAATAAATATCAGCTTTTTTCATTTTTTCCAATGCTTTTATGACAGTTCTCTGGTTCTTATTTGCTGTAAATTCTGCCACCTGTACGATCAGAAAAGCACTCTCAGGTATACCAAGTTCCTGTCTTTTTTTATTCTTTGCTTCCTGTGGCATATCGTGTGGTGTTACATTTACTCCAATACCCGGAATATAAGTAAGCTGCTTCATATGAAATTTCTTTTTTGCAAGCTCATAATCTTCCTGATTGATCACCAGCAGTTCATCTGTATATCGTGACAGATATTTTTCCACCGGATAGAACAGCAGCCAGTTTTTTGCCGGCGCCCCTTTAAAAAAATGAAACCCATGTGCAGTATAGATTGCATGCGTCTTATATTTATGTGCGGCCAGTCTGCCAAGCACCCCGCCGATCGGGCTGTGGCAATGTACAAAATGATATTGATTCTTTTTGAATAATTCTTTCAACTGCCGGTACGCTCTTGCATTTTGTCCAAGTTTAAATACATTTCTGGCAAAATCAATCTGATGCCACACAACCTGTTTTGATTCCAGTTCTTTTTTTAATTCACCGATCTGTTCTGGTGCGCACGTATTTCCCTCTGCAAAATTACATGCCACCTCTACCTGATATCCCATCTGCAACAAAATATCGATATTTCTCATGTTGAACTGCTGTATCATGGATGCTACAGAAGCCACCAGTAAAACTTTATCTGACATGAAGTTTTTATCTCCTTTTTATACCCCAATAAACTTTCCCACAGCCTCATCCAGCCGTTTTAACATCTCACATTCCCTCAATGTCACTTCAGATAGCCAATTATAATGTTGATCTGACCAAGATTCTCCATCGTCAGATTGCGCAATCCGCGATAGGAACCGATTGTTAATCTTTTTAACATCCTGCCACCTTTTCATTGTTATAAGCGATTATCAGAATTTATTATACTACAAATGTATTCTGTTGCAAAGAAACGGGACTCTCATCCTCAAACACTTCTCTCCACACTATCCTTCAATCCGAACCGCTGATATCCATCTATCTCTTTTCTGCTTAGTTCCTGTTCAATCACCATAGAACCGAATGCCTTTCCTGCCATACCGCCGATCTTCCCCGGCATTTTTTTTGCCAGCGCCACAAACGGATTCATCCAGTTACACAGATGTGCGTTTTTCCCTTTTGCCGTAGCAATCGCTGCTACCATCTGTGCCGTGGTCACGCAGGAAGCATTCTGCGGCAGAAATACCCCTGACTTCTGACTCTCGATCAAAAGATATAAAAACTCCGCAAGATTCTCCACATAAAGCATGCTCCGCTCATTTTTTACATTTGGAAATACCGGTACCTTATCCGCTAACTTTACAAGCATCTTAAAATTACCTTTGCTGTTTTTTCCATAAATCATCGGCGGACGGACGATTGCAAGTGCAGTATTGTTTTTTCCATCATCTTCCTTAAGCTCCTCAAACAGTACCTGTAGTTTCTGCTCAGCCTGCCACTTGCTGTCCCCATAAAAATTTGACGGAGCAGGCTTTGTATCTTTTGTGATATGTATTGCCCCTCCGCCATTACTGCTGTCTCCGTATACAATTACACTGCTCAGGTAAATATATTGTCCCACGCCATCCTTTACAGCTTTTTGGGCAGCTTCACATGCCAGATCACAGTTTACGGCATAATATTCCTGTTTTTGTTCTTCTGTCAGGATGCCAATATCCGCATGTGCTTTGCCAGTCACGTTTAAAATACTGTCATATCCTGACCAGTCATCCTCTTTCCACGCCTCACCACGCAGACTGACTTTATGAACCTCATACTGGTCATTATAATTTTCTCCAATATATTTTTGAAATGAGTTGCCAATATAACTGTTGGCGCCTAAAATCAATACCTTTTTCATTTCCCCTTCATGCTCCCTGTTCCACCTTCAACCACTCCATCCTGTCTCAAAACGCTTAAGAATGTACCAAAGAAACACCGTACATCCATTGTAAACCCATATTTTTTCACATACTCGCCATCTAATTTTGCCTTGACCGGAATTTCAAGTTCGTCACGTCCGTTGATCTGCGCCCAACCGGTTAATCCCGGTGTCACATCATTTGCACCGTATTTGTCACGCTCTGCGACAAGGTCATCCTGATTCCAGAGTGCCGGGCGAGGACCTACGATACTCATATCCCCCTTAAAAATATTAAAGATCTGTGGCAGCTCATCGAGGCTGGTCTTACGAAGAAATCTGCCGGTTTTTGTAATGTACTGTTCCGGATTTGCCAGCATATGTGTCGGCATATCTTTCGGTGTATCGGTGCGCATGGTCCGGAATTTATAAATCTGGAAATATGTCTTGTGGATGCCGACTCTCTTTTGTGTAAAGAAGATTGGTCCCGGTGAATCTAATTTGATCGCAATGCATAAGATCAAAAGCAGCGGGGACAATATAATAATCGCAAGCCCGCTGAGTAAGATATCTATGATTCGTTTTATATAACGGTATCCTGTCATTTTCTGTCTGTCCCTTCTAATTTTTCAAACTTTTTTACAAACAATTGTTCAAATTGCTCTTTGGTATATGTATTGGTTTCATCAAGAATATATCCCTGAAGCTTTTCAAGTTCAAAAAGGCAGAATAATTTTTCCTGCTTTTGCTCTATATGCCGATGGATCTGATTTTTCGCACTATTTACCTTAATCTGTTTCTCCTGCATGATTTTTTCTTTATTATACACAAGAATATAGCTTATATTTTCTCTGGAAAATTGATAATCAGGGATCATTCCTGCTTCTATCAGCATAATAAGACTGTCATATATTTTCCGGTAAATTTCATCCTTTTTTATGCTGCCATTTTTAAACTCCACAAAATACCACTTTCCATCTTCTGTACAATACAATGCATCATTGGTTTTCGGTTGTTGTGCTATTTTAACCACTTGGCAATAATACTTTGAAAAACGATCAAAATTGACAGCAAGTAATCTGCTTTCCGTCATATAATCAAAACTTGCATCGTCCTTAGAACAGTGTTTTAATGTTGCAGTCATCGACTGCATAACTTCCGGAAGTTTTTCTATTGCCTCTTTTGTCATTATATCCCCATTTCTTCAAAATCAAATTCTTGCCTGCTTTCTGCTATTTAGACATCTGAATACTTTCCAATTTTTCAAACGGTTTTGCTAACAACTGATACACAGACTGCAGATTTTCTGTAACATCTTTCATAACCGTTTCTTTTCCATCTGCCTGTGCAAGGTAATAATTCGTAATATGATCCACATTATGTTTTTTCGTATATGTTTCAATCGCCTCTAGAAAATAAGGACTGTGTGTAGTGATTAGTATCGTAAGATGAAGATATTTTTCCAGTAATACGATCAATTCTGCATATATAAGCTGCCATTCCGGATGTAGGTGTATTTCCGGCTCATCTAGCACCATCACATCTTTCTCATGGATTTCGCCTTTTTCTAACAAAGTGCGAATAATTGTAAATGCCTTGATTCCCATGGATAAATTTCCAATTTCAAAATAATGCATTTCTTCATCTGCCAGAAAAAAATCCCCATCCTCATTTTTTATTACTTTTCCGATCGTTACCTCAGATAACATTTTCAGTATATCACTGATTTTTTCTTCTGCCATCAGTTTTCCAATCGCATTGTCCGGTATATTCGCACTTAATTTCTGAAGCAAGTGCAAATCCTGTTCACTCAGCCCATCACTGTACTCCCACGAATTCATATAATCCATAATTGCCGGCGAATCAATTGAGATTGCTTCATGCATGACAGATATTTCTCTTTCTATCATATATTCACTATTCTGTTTTATCCCAACATGTATTTTTTTCCCTTGAATAAGCAATGTTGCTTTCGCCTCGCTTTCTGGCTCATACAGATCATTCATCTGACCATAAAAATATCTGCCGAAAGTGTCTGCTATCAAGGTCTGCTCCACAGCCTCATTTTTTAAATTTAATATACCATTTACTTTTTCTAAAACTTCATGGCACAATGCATCTCTGCTTTCATCATCAATCACATTTCTGAGATTATCATATAATTCAGAAATAATTTCTATTTTTCTCTCCTCATCTGCTGCCATAATCAATTCTGCTGCATTTGCATATCTTTTTCTGCTGGTTCGGGAAGGTACATTCACAGTTACTCTCTGATCATCATTTTTCAAATTATGATACCAGCTATTCTGCCAGTTATAACGGAGCAGTGACTCTATCTGTTCTTTCTTCTTCTGTGAAGCTTTTTCATCCACTTTATACATGGAATTAAACATACATGACAAAATCTTTCCTACCGTACTCTTTCCCGTATTATTTTCACCGGCAATCACAGTAATTCCGTCAAGTTTGATAGATGCCTGTTTAATTTTGGAAAAATGCTGAATTTCCAGTCTCATACTTTCCCCTTTCTACTCCTCCTTCGGCTGATACGTCGGCACAATTTCTTTTACCCATTCCCTGATATCAGAAGGTTCTGTCACAACATACTCTTTTAATTTTTCCAGCTGATCCAAAAACTTCTCTTCATCCAGTTCAATCGGTTTTCCGATGTGGATCAGGTTATTCTCGGTATCCTGCAGTCCTTCTTCATCCATCAGCATCTCTTCGTATAATTTTTCCCCAGGACGTAGTCCGGTAAACACGATCTGGATATCTTCATCCGGTTTATGACCGGATAACAGGATTAGGTTTTTGGCTAGATCAAGGATTTTGACCGGTTCTCCCATATCCAGAACAAAAATCTCTCCGCCTTTTGCATAGGCTCCCGCCTGTAATACTAAGGATACAGCCTCTGGTATTGTCATAAAATAGCGCACGATATTCGGATCTGTGACAGTCACCGGGCCTCCACGTTCGATCTGTTTTTTAAATAAAGGGATCACGCTTCCGTTACTGCCAAGTACATTTCCAAAACGCACTGCCACATATTCCGTCTCAGAGCGCTTATTGTAAGTCTGAATGATCATTTCACAGATTCTTTTACTTGCGCCCATGATATTGGTCGGATTGACCGCCTTATCGGTAGAGATCATCACAAACCGTTTTACATGATAACGGTCTGCAGCCTGCACGATTTTCCATGTGCCAAGGACATTGTTCTTGATTGCTTCATTCGGGCTCTCCTCCATCAACGGCACATGTTTATGAGCTGCCGCATGGTAAATGATCTCCGGATGATAGGTCTCAAAAATCCAGTTCATTCGATTGGTATTCCGCACAGAACCGATCAGCACAACCAGATCAAGATCCGGGAATTTTACCTTTAATTCATTCTGTATATCATATGTGGTATTCTCATAAATATCTAAAATAATCAGCTGCTTTGGTTTGTGTCCCGCGATCTGTCTGCACAACTCACTTCCGATAGAACCACCCCCACCGGTTACCATGATAACTTTCCCGGACACATAACCCATGATAGACTCAAGATTCACCATGACCGGTTCTCTTCCAAGCAGATCATTTACATCAACATCTTTTAATTTGCTGATACCAACTTCACCATTGACAAGCTGATAGATTCCAGGCAGACGTTTTAATTCGCAGCCGGTCTCTTTACAAATATCAAGAATCCCCTTCATCTGTTTCGGGGAGGCTGATGGCATCGCTATAATGATCTCATGCACATGCAGTTCCAACACCTTATCCCGGATGCAGCTTCTGTCACCGATCACCTTTGCTCCATGGATATAATTACCAATCTTCGTCTTATCATCATCAATTACACCGACAACTTTTTTCTTTACATAACGGCTATTGTTAATCTCTTTAATCAGCTGATTACCAGCCTCACCTGCACCGATTACCAGTACATTCCTACGATATGTGCCGTCTCTTCGCATATTCCGGATTGCCCTAAGTCCACGATAGGAATATCTGCATCCCATGATCAGCACAAGTAAAAATAACCCATATAAAATATAAAAGCTTCGTGGAACCGGGAACATATCTCCCCAGTTACGTACCAGGATCAATGCAGCTACCACGATCGCATCCAGTATACATGCCGAAACAACATACATCATTTCAAGTGCCCCTGCATAACTCCACAGACTTGAATATAATCGGAGTGCCCAGAAGATGATCAATGTGATCACCATCATATACGGAAGTGTTCTCCATACTTCATTCAGATATTCTGTCGGTACATTGTAAAAGTTCAGATCAAACCGTATTATCAGCGCAAACATACTCGCAACAAATACAGCAAGCATGTCATAACACATCAAAAAAATACGGCGCATAAATAACTGTCTATCTTGAATTAACTGTTTCATCTATTGTTATTGTCCTTTATATTCAAAATGCTGTTATACCCAAGGGTATAACAGCATTATTATAGCATATCTATTCTGTTTGTGTAAACCGATTCCCTTTTTTCTCAGGGATTTCGCTTTTAACTTTTTTATCTATGCATTTTTATAAATAATCCAGTTATCAGCATTCCATCTGCGGTTACCCTTCATTCCTGGTCAATACGCGCAAAATTCCCCCTGCTTTTTCCCTATATATTTTTTCTGGTGATTTTCTATCCACCTTTTTCATATAAAATCTGTTTCACCTTTTCTGTTAGCAGCTCATCGCAAAAAATCCGGTTTATGCTCTTTCGGCTTATACCACTTCCTGCAAAGTTCCGGCTTCTTCGGTACAAATATAACTCTCTTACATTAAAGCCTATGCTTATCAGATTAAATATGGTTTCAACCGCATCTCGACAGTAACAGTGCTTTGCGTGATAATACGTTTTCAATTGATGGAAACCATTCTCCTCAATGTCCCACCTGCGGTGCATCATTTCCCATAAGACCCGGTAGTCTGCCGCTTCCAGTGTCGTTACAAGTCACATGAAACGCTCTCTTTCTTTTCCATTTTCTTCCCACTGCTCATGATACCGCACCACACGCAGTTTATATGGACACCCTTCCAGACCATTTTCCTTCAGAGTGTTGATAAATGGAGCATTCAGATATAACGCATCCGCCACAATCACATCCGCAAAATGTCCATGCCGTTTCTTCAGCCGCTCAATCAACCTTTTTCCGCCTATCGTTCCTTCCCGGAATACCCGGTTACGTTTTATGATATCAATCATTTCTTCATGTATGCTGCGTATTTCATCCGGGTTTATTCTGGAGAGAAGGTCGCGGACTGCAGCATCAGAAAAAGCAGTACCGGCATGACAATGTTAAACAATGGAATAGATTTTCTTTTTCTTTCGTCCGTTAAACACTTGATTTTTTGCGGGATTTTATATACACTCTTCATATAAGTTAGCAGTTTCTTCAATGCTAATTTTTCATTCAGGACACCTTCTTTCGTATGTTTTGTTCCATAACATAATTATACAATAAAAGGTGTCCTTTTTGAGTGATTATACAGAAAAAAACAGTAATTTGATACCCAAAATTGATATCCCCTGCTTTGCCTGGAATTCACAGGCAGAACAGGGACTTTTATTTTTTAAAGCGAAATCTCTGCTGTTATCTACACTTTCTCTTCCTCCCGCATAGAAAACAAGAACCCCCCTAACAATATAAACACAAACCATACAATCCAATGGAATGGAATATCTACATTGTCCATCATGTTCTCTAAGAAAAATACAACATATATGATCAACGGCAGACATGCATAATAATTTCTATTTTCCGCACTTTTACAATACCTGACCGCCCGCGAAAAATATCCAACAAACATCATTATATAAGGAACTATTATATAAACTCCATACATATGTGCATATGCCAATACTCCATTATGAGCAGAATTAATATTTGATCCATAAACAGTTGCTCTTTTTGTATGACCAAACAAATTCATCTGACTCAGATACGTCGAATAGTGGTATAGCCTGCCTGAAAATAAACCATTTATCGAATTCGAATTTAATAACTTTTGTCTGATTCTCTGTGAAGTTTGGGACATATCCTCTCTTTCTGCTGCATAAACATGTATGGTTCCAGTTAAATCATCTAAATCTCTGACAGATGCATATTCATAATCCACCGGATATACAATCTGCGTTCCGATTGCCTCTGATATATTGGTAATTCCCCACTGCAACCCCATTGAAACGGGAATATAACATATCACAAAACACATCACTGCGATCATAGTTTTTTTCATGTGTCTTTTCAGGATCTTTTCTATTCCCCAACACAATGCACCGCACAGAATTGCTAAAGTAGCTGTTGTGCTTTGTGTTTTTTTCAGGAAAAAAAATGCTGTTGTCAAACCAATGGCATATGGAAGAATCTTTAAAATTTTAACTTCCTTACATTTTATGTAATAGTCTATTTCACATAAAAAGACACCTATCATAACAGCCATATATAATCCAAATGGATTTGGATTGGTATAAAATCCTTTATATCTGTATCCATCTGTTTCCGGGCGAAACATCAGGCAATACACCACACATAATACAAATGTTATTTCCAGTGCCTTTAATAATTGCCACAACATCTTCTCCCTGTTTTCCTGATTATTCCATACAAAAAACAGAAAACCTGTCGGGAACAGTATAAAATATCCATAAAAAGAGAAATACGCACTTTTTTTTGTTACAATAAAGTCCGAAATACAAGTCAGTACCCATAATACGATCCAAGATATTACCAACAAATTATTCCAGTTACGATATTTCAAAGGTTTTCGTATATTCAATCCAGCTATCAATAACATACATCCAATTAAAACAAACATTGTATATGCATGTGTCATTTTTTTAAAGAATAGGCCATATACATTTATAAATGACAAAAAAATAAACATCACCGAAAAAAGAAATATACTAATAAAATTTCTCATTTTTTCCGGTACATTTCTAAGCTTTCGCCAAATCTCATTTCCCACCAATATATAAATACTTTGTAATCCCCTTCCCCATTTATAATTACCTTTTCTGCCATATCTTATTTTCAGCCAATATAAAATTCCTGTTATGATCATACAGATTATTGAAAATAATACACTTACAGCTGGCAGCTTTTCATCATCCTTCATTTTATCTGTAGAAATTTCAAATTTATTAATTGAAAATTCTTTTCCTTGTTCATTTTCAAAACAAAATACCACTTTTGAAAAACTCTCTCCATTTAGCTGATATAGATTCTCTCCCTCCATTAAATTCAATTCTTGTTCCCCTACATTTTGCCATGTCCGATCATAGAAAACAATTTGTGCAGTTATTGAGTCACAGTTCATATTATACAAATCCGTTTTCAAGTAATTCCACTGGTTATTTTTATTTAAACTGTCAAAAACAATTTGTGCAGTGTCTCCCTGTATAATAAATTTTTCATTTTCAAATGATATATTCTGCAGATTGTTTACAATTTTTTCTGTATAAAACTGCAAAGAGTCGCCCCTATTATAAAATTGGGTTATATTTCCTCCTGTTACATACCAGGCTGCACAGCTAATCCCTGTAATAATTGAAAATAATATCCATATACAGATTTTTACCAAAAATATTTTTGTTTTCATCAAAACATCTGTATTTCCTGACATAAATTTCTCCCTGTAATGTATTGCAAACCTTTCACTCTTTAAAATAAACGCCATTAAAAAGGAAATAACACCATACTGCTATGTTTCCAAAATTGACAGACGCATTCCCAAACACACAAAATACTGTAAAAATAATATTAACACATAGTACAAATATATACGGATTTTTTTTGCCAAAAAATCTTCTACATTTTTTTAATGATATACAAAACCCATAAATTTGATATAATACAAATGGAATTACTGCAAAAATACCGTAATGATACATCAAATCCAGATATCCATTATATGCCTGAACGGGCTCCCTGTTTCTATATATCTGCGTTGCATTTCCATATAACCCCATCATTCTTGCATAATTTTTCCAACTTCCCATAACATTGATAGTGTCTTTCGATGTCACATTTTCCAATGTTATTGGAAACATCTGCTGATAAAGCTGCAATTCATCCTCTGGTAGTACACTGACCAATTGTTCATCCTCAAACACAACCGTTGTCTGCAAAATATCTGGCAAATATTTGACCGAAATATGTATAACTACCACACATAAAAATGAAAATACAATTGCCGTCAGTATTTGCTTCCACCGATATCTAAAACTAACCCTTTTCTTCACCCATATATAAACGCACCCATATAAATATGTTATGGCTACAAGAATCAATGCAATTTTTGCCACTACTCCGCCTGATCTAAGTACAAAATATAGTGCTGACGCTGCCCCCATCCCATAACCTATCCACTGAAGATATGACGCATCATTATCAATTAACCCATATATCTTCCATACAAACAGGGCAAATATTAACAGGGCATACATCGCAAAATCCTCTGGACGTCTGCAAATTCCATTATAATAAACTGTTATAATCTTAGGTCTAAAAAAGACACAAAACAATACAACCAGAACATAATCTATTTCTAATGCCCTTAAAAACAGACATATCACCGCATCCGCTTTAAATCGCTGATTATACGCAAAAATAAAAAAGCCTGCTGAAAATATCATCACATAAGAAAAAAACTTTTCCCCATCCTCTTTAAAGACATCTGATAATGCCATCATGATCCATAATCCGTACCATGATTTCAGGACTGATGACATAACTCCTGTATTTTTCCATTCTTTTTTCCACAACAAACATCCACAGGCAAATAAAATAACAGCACATCCCAATGAAAAATAACGATAGCTTTCCCCTTTTGTCCATCCCATTATTTCAAAAAACAAAATCCATGCAAAAAAAACACATAACAAAATTTCAACTGTCACTTTTCTGTCTATTTTTCTGCACTTCTGAATTGCCTTTTTTCCAACAATATTCCCCTGCAGCACATAAAGACTCTGCAATATATATAAGAGTCCAGTATTTTTCTCCAAAGCATAATTTTCTGTATTAACATATTTTTTTCTAACAGAATATCCCATGAATATCACACATCCACAAATAAGTAGACTCATTCCCATACATTCATAAAACTTCTGCCACGAAAATCCAGCCTTTTCACTTCGTATCTCCATTGAATTCATAGAAAAAAAGATACCTTTCGCATCACGAATACGTATGCCTATGCGATATATCTCTATAGTTTCATCAAGCTCTATCTCATTTTCTCCATTGTAAATTACAATGGGCTGTTCTTTTAATATATTTTTTTCTTTATCGTAATATTCTAATATTGCGTGTACTTCTGACACTGAACAATTGCTAATTGTCAAATATAAATATTTCCATGTCCTGACATAGCGATCTACACGATATTTATTAACCGCATTATTCTTGACAATATAATATCCATTTTCTTCTTCATGATATTCCCATCCTTTTGCATTTTTTATCATATCGGTTTCTGGAAAATCATATATTGCTTCTGATCCAAGAAAATACGTCAGACTTTTAAATCCTCCCAAATACATCAAGGTAAACATCAGACATATTGTACATCCAAGCAGCGCAACAAACAGGCTTTTTTCATTTTTGTAGTTTTTCATTTTCTATCCCTCAAGTTATTCCTTCAATCTGTACCTTTTCCCCTCAAATGCAATTCCAAAATAATGCCGTTATTTTCAATCAAAATCTGTAACGCCTGTATTCCGCTTGCTGCTATTCTTTCCATGATTTCTCCAATATAACGGATAACTAAAAATATCCTTTTGATTCTTTGCTATCCTCTGACTTAGTATATCGGATTTCCATCCAAATTACAATATTTATTCCTCCCCGCACATTTTACATTCCATTCCCCATCTTTGACAGTTGAAAAGCAAAAAAAGCGGTCGTAAAGCCAGTAAAATCAAGGCTTACAGCCGTTTTTTGTTTCGCAGTGATATGTGTTATTGTGCTATATTTTTTACACTATGGTAAATCTATTTCTTTTGTTTGCTTGATGATGCTTCGCATCGTAGATTTTTTGATAAATTCATAGTCTGTCCGAAAACCAAAAGTTTTGTGTAAAGAGTTCGTTATTTCAGTTCGGGTGTAGGATGGAACATAGCCATTAGCGGTATTTAACAGTGTCATTTTCATGGATCGCAGAGTCTCTATGATCTGCTCTGTTGTATAGCTGTTTCCTATTTTCTTTTCTAACAGACGGTAGAGAAGAAGGCTGATGTAACAGGTCATGAAATGTGCCTTGATACGGTCATCTCTTCTGACATAAACAGGTCTGGCTTCGAATTCTGTTTTCATGATTCTGAAGTTTTCTTCAATTTCCCAGCGCTGCTTGTTAATCTTTATGATTTCCTCGATATTTCCCTCCAGATTTGTCATAACCGCGTAGAAACCATCGAAAAGTTCTTCCTTGGCTATCTGTTCCTCGTCAATCTCATATACTTTCTTTTCTGCAATCTCACCATCGTTTGTTACGGCAGTATTTTTCACAAAACGCATTGGATCATTTTGATTTTTGCCCTTTTGTTTTTTGCAAGGAGAGTTGATAATCATCTCTGCACGCTCGATTTGACGTGACCGTATTCTTTGCTGATAAGCTTTATATTTCGGTGAGTATGTAACGATCAGTGTCTCATTCAAATCTCCGGTAACAACAGGGACTTCCTTGTAGTAAATGGAGTTAAAAACTTCATCATCAGTTTCGTCCAAAGTCCTGATATCTATAAAATCTGTCGAACCAGCTTTTCTGAACTGTGTTGGATTCAGGGCAATATCACGGTCTTCCTGCTTCATCTTTTTAAGGGAATGCGTGATGACATAAGCCCGATTCCCGATGCTGTTAAACGCTCGGTTATTTGCACTTCCAAGACCGGCATCTGAACAGAAAATAAATTCACTACAGTTAAAATCTTTTATGATTTTCTTCTCCAGAGGCTTAAGCGTTGTCTGCTCGTTTTGGTTACCTGGAAAAACATCAAATGCAAGTGGAATGCCATCAGCATCCATAAACAGCCCCATACCAACAATCGGATTTGGACGGTTCTCCTTGCCTTTTCCATAGTGATTCAAACCGCTTTCTTCCTCAATCTCAAAGTAATAATTCGTACAGTCATAGTAAAGTATCTTCTGATTTCTTGGATGGATGAAGTTTGAATTTTTGTATAGTTCACTTTGGATAAAATCCGACTCTTCCGCGATTACAGATAAAGCTCTGTAAACATCCTGAATCTCATACTTTGGTGGTTCAAGAATCGTTTTGCAAAAATTATAACTGCTGAGCTTGCTTGAAGGAGAGAGAACACTTGCGTAAACGAGATCAGTCAGAATCGCATGAAGATCATACTTAAATTTATGGCGCCCTTTAATCACACGGCAGATGTTATCAAGGCGTAGCTCCGTACATAATTGTTGAAGAAATAGATAACCGGCATGAAAAGAACGTGTCTCGTTCATAGGAATGCAGGCAGCTTGAGAGAATTCAACCGTTACTTTCCCCGTACGCTCATTGTAGAGATCTGTTTCTTTGGCAGCTTCGCTTTTCGCCCAAGCCATAAGTTTTTCATTATCACCATCAAACTGTTCCAACAAGGTGTTGTATTTTCCAAGCTTCTTATAAATACGAGAGGATGATTTTCCGTCTTTTTTTCGGAATGATTGATAAATGTAAACATCTTTATTATTTTTACTACCTGTAACTGCAATATACATAACACAAAATCCTTTTTCTTTTAAGTATACCAAACTATTACAAATAAGTACATATTAAAACGAAAAATTTGACATAAAAAATGCAGATTTTATGCGACCTGCGATAACTTTTTTAGATATTCAACTGTCAAACTCCCGTGATTATCTTGTCACATAGTACCTCAGGTGGTACACTAGCACTATAATATTATTTATGGAGGTATATTTATGAAAAAAAAATGTTTTTTTAAGACAGTATGCAGTTGTATTCTGGGTACAGCTTTATTACTGTCATCCACTTCATCATCATATGCATCACCGAATATTCAAGATATCGATTCTATTGCGGATACAGTATCTGAAATGTTCAAAAAATCCGAGGAATTGAAAACAACTGAAGTGTCGGAAATGACCGAATCATCAGAAACTACTGAATCATCAGAAACTACTGAATCATTAGAAACTACTGAATCATCAGAAACTACTGAATCATCAGAAACTACTGAATCATCAGAAACTGCTGAATCATCAGAAACTATCGAAGAATCAGAGAACAATGATAATTTCGAAATTATCGAATTAACGGAAGATACTGAAATTTCCGAACAATTTGATACTCCCAAAGGAGCTGTTTCCAATGGGTATTATGTTATTAATGTAACCAAAAGTGAAATTTCTTCCACCAGTGCATATGCCGCTATACAATCTGCACTAGATGAAGCTCAGGAAAATGCAACAACAGACTTACCATACAAAGTTTTTGTAGATCCCGGAAAATATTCTCTCACACAAGGACTTCGTATTTACAGCAACACTTATCTTTGCCTGACAGGTGTTACCCTTACTCAAAACAAGGGAAGCAATTACAACATGATAAAAGTAGGCGACAGTAATGATACACATTCAGGTTATTATTACCAAAATATTACCATTGATGGCGGTATCTGGAACGAAAATGGCAATAGCAATACCGCCATCAAGATCTGTCATACACAGAACATTACTCTGATGAATGCCACATTGAAAAATTGTTCCAATTCTCACCTTATGGAGATTGCTGGCAATAACGGTATCACAATTCAAAATTGTAATTTTGCCGATCAGGCATTATCGACAAGTGCCAAACCCTATACCTATGAAGCCATTCAGCTTGATATTTTACTAGAATCTCACTTGTCCGGTTATCTATCTGAAGATCTTCCTTTAAAGAATGTAAAAATTACCGGTTGCTCCTTTAAAAATGTTCCACGTGGTATTGGTAGTCACACTGCAATACTAAACAATCCAGTAGACACGATAGAAATTTCCAACAATACATTTACCAGTCTTAAGAGTCTAGCTATACAGGCAATGAATTACATCAACTGTACTATTACAGGCAATACCATAACTGATACTCCGCAAGGTATCATGATATATTCCGTTCGTGAAAGTGGTACTTTTCTTGCTTCCACAGCAGTAAAAGAAGGACATATTCCATCGTCAACCCCGGTTACATATCAAACTCCTGTGAACAATCAAAAAATGGTTATCAGCAATAATACAATTGCAGCTTCAGGTAATGACCCTTATGAAGATTACGAAAATGCCGCTATTTTTGTCAGTGGTTTAAATCTAGGTTCTGCCACTACCGGCTCTGGAGATACAATTCCTGCAGGTAATTATTTTATCAGCGGCATAACCATCTCCGATAATACGATCAATACGGATGGACATGGAATCCGTCTGCAAGACGCCAGGAACTCAACAATAACTGGAAATACAATAACTTATTCTCAGGTTTCAAAGCCTAAAAATACCTTCTATGGCATACAGTTACGCGAATCCTCTACCAATGGAATCATTGACAATAATACAATCAATAAGCCCCTTTCCGGCATACATATATTTGAAAAATCCTCTGCAAAATCCATTTCAGGGAATACAGTAACTACACCAACTAACAATGCTATTATGATAGAAAATGCCAGTGCTACGAATATTTCTTCAAATACGGTTAACAAGCCTGGTATCAACGGAATATTTATTTATAATAATTCTAATGTTGACTTAATCACAGACAACAATATTTCTGCCGGAAATGTCAACATTAACATTGACGGAAGCACAGTCACTGAAATAAGTAAAAATACGCTTTCTTCTGCAAAAACAAACAGTGTATTTTTGCATAACAAATGTACAGTAAATAAACTTTCCAGTAATACCATTAATGCTTCTGGAAAACATGGTGTATTTATCGATTGTGCTACTGCCAAAACCATAAAAGCCAATACGATACAAGCACCTGCTATTACTGGTGTACATGTATATAACAACAGCAAAGTTTCTACCATTGCGAATAATCAAATTACCTCACCTGGTAAGTATGGCATCTGTGCCGAAAAGAGTACTGCAAGAACTATCTCTGGCAACTCAATCAGCAAACCTGCCAATACAGGTATTTTTATCTTTACCAAAAGCAAAACAGGTACAATATCCGACAATACCATTACCTCTGGAAAAGATAAAGGAATTGCGATCAACTCTGTAAAGTGCAAAATGACGATCAGTGGAAATACAATAAAAAAATGCAAGGCTTACCCTATTTATTGCAACCCTGCCTCTACCTCCTACGCAATTACGTTGAAGAAAAATATCATAACAGGCAATTCAAAAAAAATTGATGGTATCCGTGCTGACTCAGGTAAACTTATTCTTAGCAGCAATACAATCTCTTCCTGTAGTAGGGCGATTATTCTTTCTTCCAAAGTAAAGGGGACTGTTTATCCGAATACTTTCAAAAAGAATACTTATAATAATGTAAAAGTTAATTCCAGTTATGTTAAAACATTAACTGTAAAATCACTTTCCGGAAAATCAAAGTCAGCAAAAACAGCTACATTAAATTGGAAAAAACTTTCATCAGCTTCCGGCTATGTTGTTTATCGTTCAGCCTCCAAAAATGGCAGCTATACAAAAATTTCTACGATAAAAAAGAATAAAACCATTACCTATAAAGATTCTAAATTAAAGAGGAAGTCTACTTATTACTATAAAATTGTTCCATACACTACAATAGGAAAAACTACAGTTTATGGACTAGATAGTAAGATTGTATCCATCAAGATCAAATAACCAATTTTTATAATACAACTACACTATCATAACAAAAGCAGATGGCATTTGAATCTTTCAAATAAACCATCTGCTTTTTATAATCAAAACATTTTTTTAATTTTCTTCCAAATTTTATTTTTGAAAGCATCTCGCTGCAATTGCTGCTCTGATTTCGGTGTATCCTCCACATCAGGAAGCTTAATTTCACTAATAATTCCCTGACTTTGTAATTCATCTACATATTTTTTGTACTTTCTCAGGTTTTTTAATGTATCCTTATATTTTTTTTCAAATAATTTTTTATCATCCAGAAGTTTTCTGCTTTTCTTTAACCACTTCTCTAACACTTCTGTTTTCATGTTATTCTGCCACTCTAAACGCTCCAACGGTGTATAGGTAGTCTTCCGCACCTGTTCTAATGGCAGATCACAATTCTCATACTCGGCAACAAAATCCTGTACATCCTGAATCAGCTTTTCGCGTAAAGCAAGATATCCTTTTTTATTTTCTGGCGGATTATTGAAATCATACTCAAAATTACCAGATAAGAAATCTTCATTATCAATACAACGAACCGTATCCATATAACATCCCCAGCGTGTCCCATTTCCTTCCGCATCCTTGAGATCAACGATTGACAAAACGGGGGTCTCTAGTGCAAGACAAGGCAATGTTACATGCAGCCTTCGCGTAATAACAAATTTAGCATTTTGATATAAAGTAAGTATCTCCTCTGCTTTTGCCATTCTCTCTTCAAATGTTGCGTTCGATTTTCTATAATCACAATTATGACTTATAACCCGAATTTCTAGTCCTGTATCTTTCAGATATTCCATTGCTTTCGCTCTGATCTTATCGTTTAAATCAACCAAACAGACATATGTTCCCGCATCTTCCGTTTTCTCCTGTTTCGGAATTGTTAATGTAAGACATCCGCTAAAATAGCAATCTATACCCTGTTCTTTAAAAAAATCAAGCGATGCCATATCTCTGCATCCCACCGGACCATACTTCTTAAAAAACTCTCCTCCACATCCCTGCGCCCATTCGGCATAAATTGGAGATGATTTTCTTGCAACCCCATAATTATTAATATGCATGCTCAGTAATTTGGGGATAATACAGTCTGCAGGCGGCCAGTTCCATTTTTTCCACATCCACCATGCATTCATGATAACAGCTACCGGTTCATCATTTTCACTTTTAAAATCACTAATATATTCTCTATCTATCTGATAATCAACATGAGGCAATAATTTAGCTGCTGCATAGGTCTGAATATCATCCCCCAAATTCATTGTCGGTTTGTGAATCACTACACCAAATTTCATATTGTAGATCTCCTTTCAAATTATTTCTTCATTCCCTTTATCAAACGCTCAAACATCTCTTCTAATCCAATTGTTGCTTTCCAGCCAAGCTGCATTAATTTTTTACTATCCAATCGGATTATCATTTCCGGATTATATCCGAAAGAGGCTAAATCCTCAGGAATATCGATCACAGTTTTGATTTTTCCACTTCCAATTGTCTCACAGACCAATTCTGCCATTTCCTTAATCGACACCGCAGTATCCATATTCGTAACATTATATGCTTCCCCTGCTTTACCGGAAATTAAAATGTATAATAATGCAGAAAGTGCATCTTTTGTGTAACAATAACTTCTTACCGTATGTCCCTGCGTATGCAGTACAATATCCCGCTGTTCCAATGCACAGCGTGCAAATTCCGCAAACACCCTTCCATCTTCGTATGCAACTCCCGGTCCAAAGGTCTGAGAAAGTCTGGCAATCTTAACCGGTACACTATATTCGTGTGCATAAGATGCACACAAACACTCTACCATACGTTTTCCTTCGGAATAGCTGCTTCTTACACTGAGCGGTTCAATATATCCATAATCATTTTCTGTAATCAGATCTGCATCTTTCTCCGGTGTTCCATATACCTCCAAAGATGACAGATACACCATCCCATTTATCTTTTTTTCTGTAGCAAACTTTAAGATATTTGACGTTCCATCCAATGCCGTATAAATTGTTTCAACAGGATTAGACACAAAATATTTTGAACTGGTTGCACTGGCTCCGTGTATAATGTAATCTACAGAATCCGAATATACCACTGGTCTATTTATATCACCAACAAGCAATTCAACATCCCCACGCCCAATCAGATGCGAAAACATCTTTTTCCCTTTTTCTTCATTACGCACCATAGCAATAATATGAATCTGAAGGTTACGCATTCGGTTATAACATGCAAGCAAATATACCATCTGCGAACCAATCAATCCTGTCGCACCTGTCACAAGTACCGACTTACCCTCTAATGCTGTAATTGGCAGATCACTATCTACAAGCATCTCCAGATCTTGCTGCATAATTTCATTTTCCATGCACTCGTTCATTTCAACTTCTCCATTCTCCATATGTTTATACTTACCTTTTCTATAAAGGCTTTCTTCCATTTCCTATACGATTTGTAATACCCAGTCCAAATGCCTGTTCATTCTCTTTGTACTGTAACAATGCACGAAACGTATACACATCTTCCGGTGTCGTAACTTTAATATTGCCTCTGTTTCCTTCCACCATATGTGCTTCAATCCCCTGGCTGCGAATAATCGTACACGCATCAACCATATTTTCATATTTTGTAGGTGTACTTCTAACTGCATCATGTGCAGCAATAATATCTTTTAAGTAAAAGCTCTGTGGTGCCTGCGCTGCAAACGTTTCCTTACGATATGGAACAGAGTCGACGTGACTCCCATCCTTACTGATCATGATTGTTTCAAAACAAGGAGTACAGGTAATTGCATTGCCTTTTTCCTGTACAGAGCGAATATTATTACTGATCACTTCATAAGATACAAATGGGCGTACACCATCATGCAATAGTACGATAGAATCCTCTGCATTTTCACTTTCTGCTTTTTTTAACGCATTATAAATCGAATCCTGTGCAGTCTCTCCACCTGGAATAACATCTGCCACCTTATTCAAACGGTATTCATCTACCAATTCTTTCATATAAGGGATATAATCAGCAAGTACTGAAATATATATTTTATCAATCATATCATGGCACTGAAAAAGTTGAAGTGTATGAACAATAATCGGTTTCCCATTTATTTCCAAAAACTGTTTCGGGACACCGGCTCCCATTCTGACTCCGCTTCCACCAGCAAAAACAATCGCTATATTCATGATTCTTCCATAACCTCCCTTTTATCTTCCTGTTTGATTTTTTCTGTTTTCTTTTTTTTATTCTTTTTTTTCACAAGATTTTTCTGACCCACTGTTAACTCATCCAGTTCACCCGTCATTTCTGCATAAACCTGTGCCACTTCATCTACATCCCCAAAAGCAATCATTTTTCCCCCTTCAAGGATCATAGCTTTATTGCAGATACGTTTTACCTGTGCAAGTGAATGTGACACAAATAAAACCGCCGTACCATCCTGCATCATATCAAGGATTTTCTTTTCACTCTTCTTTCTGAACTTACCATCTCCTACAGAAAGTACTTCATCTAAAATTAAAATTTCCGGTTCAGCTATCGTTGCGATTGCAAATCCCAACTTTGATTTCATACCTGATGAATAGTTTTTAATAGGTACATCCATAAAATCCTCTAATCCGGAAAACTCTACAATCTGATCATATTTTTCTTCCATGTATTGACGACCATATCCAAGCACTGCTCCATATAAAAATATATTTTCCCGGCCTGTATAGTTCTTATCAAATCCTGCTCCAAGCTCTAATAATGGTACTATTTTTCCATTTCTTATTACTCTGCCCTCTGTGGGTTTAAATACTCCTGCAACCACTTTGAGTAACGTACTTTTTCCTGCTCCATTTAGTCCAAGAATTCCTATTCGTTCTCCTTCATGAATACTAAAATTAATATCTTTAAGTGCCCAAAACTCATCCTTCTCTAACTTTTTACCTTTGAGCATTCTTATTACATATTCACGAAAATCATTCACTCGTTCTTTACTTAGATTAAATTTCATTCCTATGTGTTCTACACGTAATAATTCCTTTGCCATCTTAACCTCTATATCTGCAAAATAAAATCATCCTGTTTTTTATAAAAACAAATCACACCTAAAATCAACACTACAATAGAACATACTGCTGCATATGCCGTCAACCCCATGTCCATAGCTTCCCCAAACATTGCATTACGAAAACTCTGGATCATACAATACAACGGATTCCATTTTAAAATCCACGCATACCCGCTGTTCATTAAACGTTCCGGATAATAAAAAATTGCACTTGAATACATAATAAGCATTAAAAGCACTTCCCATATATATTCCATATCCCGAAAGAATACATTGATCGTTGTCAATATCATTCCAACTCCAAATGTTAAAATAAAAAGAAGTAACAGTGGGATAATTGCCTCAATGATATGCCATGTCACAGTTACATTACAATATACCGCCAACGGAACCATTACAATTAACGAAATAGCAAAAATCACATAATTATATAATACACAGGATAGCGGATATAAATATTTCGGAATGTATACCTTTTTTATCATCGCTGCATTTAACCTGATAGATTTGGATGCTGTTTTAGTTCCCGTTGCAAAAAAAGAATATACCAGCCTTCCACATAAGATATATAATGGAAATTCCTTATCATTATTTCCAAACAACGTTCCAAATACAATTGTTAACACAATTGTGGTTAATATCGGTTCTAACATAGACCATAAAATACCAAGATACGAACGACGATATTTTAATTTAATTCCCTTTTTTACCAGCTCATATAACAGAAATCGACGATTCCAAAATGTCTTCACATGTTTCTTATTAATACTCATCCTCTAATTTCCTTTTCTGACACTATACTTTCTATTAAGTTGCATACACGTACAGATGCTTCTCCATCTTCCACCGATCCTTTTTTCTTTAAGAAATCTTCCACCTGCATGCTATATTTTTCCTGATTAAAATTTTCTATATTATGAATAAGTTCTTCATTTGTATGTGCGATTGGAAAAGGAGTTTCTTCCAATTTATAATAAAACCCTCGTTCCTGATCATAATGTTCTAAATCAGGCACAAATAAAAAGCCAGGTCTTACTGTTAATAAAAAATCAAAAATACAACTGGAGTAATCTGTGATCACCACTTGTGCTGCTGCTAATAACTCCTGAATATCAGGATAATCATCTGCTTTCACAATCTGTTTTTTTTCATCTATACAAACCTTTTCCAACGAATTCTGCATCCTTGGATGCAGTCTTACAACAATTTTCCAGGATTGGTCTGTTTTCTTTTCCAAAGCTTTTTTTAATTTTTCAATATCCAGTTTATAATTAGGAAAATCAAGCTTTTCTCGGAAAGTCGGCACATATAGCAAAATTTTATCTTTTCCATCAATTGATAAACTCTTGCGCACTTTTTTCTCCACAAGATCCTGTCCATCCTTAAAAAAGATATCATTTCTGGGATGACCTAATTTCAAAATATTTTTTACCGACCAAAAAGCATTCTGATATACTTCATCTTCGAAAAAACTATTCGAAATCCAAAAATCGGTATTCTGCGAATTTTTTTTGGCAAGATATGTCCAACTTTGACTATTGGTTAAACAATCACAGTTTTTTTCGATCTTTTTTATTCCAAATGATCCATGCCACATCTGAATATAATACTGTCCAAATCTTTTTACCAGTCCCTGATTCCAATAATGAATCAAATGATAATTACATACCCATACAGCCGCTGTATAATATTCAAACATAGCTTCTTTAGATCCATATTCAACCAGCCTCACCTTGGGGGGAAATTCCCCTTTATGTGCATTTGCATCTTTCACAATCCAAACTAAATCAAAATCCGTTCCGCGACGTATTAATTCTTCCGTCACATACTTACAATTGCATCCGTATCCATGTCCCATATAATTATCAAATATAATCTTTTTTGTGTTTATGGAAGTATTACCATATTGTTGAAATGTTTTTTTTATTAATGATTTTTTAACAGTAAACGGTGTGTACTTTAACTGATATACTCTGGTATCATTTTCGATTTTATATGTTATAAATAACTTTATTATTCGTTTTAACTTTTTTTTGATTGCCTGCACGATTTTCTTTACACCACCCGGTTATTTTTTATATAGCTCATGTATCTTATGTCTGGGATGCTGCTCCATCTCAGGAGGCATTTTCTTATAATCTCCATACAGCCTTTTCAAATACGGATCATAATTTCCCGGTATCATAAAAACTTTATTCTCAAAATCAGCCTCTTTTAATGGAAGCAGATAACTTTTCGGCATCACTTCCCTCTCATACCCGGCAACCCCAAATAAGCTACAGATATACTCACTATCCGAAGTTCTCCATGATGTCATGATCTTTTTACACACTCTCATATAAAACCGGAATATAAAACCGGGGGTTATTTTAAGAATTACCTTTGAAATATTCCGGATTGCTTTTCCTTTATTTTTAACTGGAAGACGATATTCTGACAAATAATAAATAAGTGATGTCCACTTCTGAACCTTCTTTAATACTCCCGATTTTGGAACACCATCAATCGGATGTATGTCTATTTTTGCCGTATTTTCATATCCGGCATCTGCATGCAAGGTATCATATAAATAACCAATTGGCGCATCCGGTATCATATGCTTCTCGACCGGTGAATATATAAATTCACCCAGCCGGTCATGCTGCAGACTCATCAGGTATTCCATTTTTTCGAAATCTTCCCGCATCATTGCAATATCCACGTCGTCGTCCCATGGTATAAATCCCTGATGTCTGACTGCACCTAACGCACTTCCGCCTACCAGAAAAAAAATCATTCCATTCTGTTGTGTAAATTTCTGAAAAGACGACAGCATTTCAACTAAACGTTGCTGCAATTCTTTTAATCCATTTTCCATTGCATTCACTCTCCATTACGACTAATGCAACCTTATTACCATAGATAATAGAATGCACGCTTTGCGCATATTCTCTTACCATGAATTATAGCATACACCAATTTTTCCGTCAATTTTGCGTCTGTCTATACCTTTTGTATCTGTATTAGTCATGTTACTGTTCACTCGCAAGTTTGACACTTGCTGTCAAACTGTGCGCCAAAGACTATATTATGCCAGATTACAGCCCCATGCATCGAAGATGCATGGGGCTGTAATTGCTACTGCTCACACAGTGTGTGAACAGTAGCTTAGTCATCCTGTTGTACCAACATACCTGTAGCAAAATCAAGCTCATGCATACGCTGTATTTCTTCCTGTTTTTTCTTAATCGCATTACTGATATTCTCAGGCATCTTTCCAAGTAAAATCCAATCTATCACACGATCCGATGCACCGCTGTCTATATAATCAAAATGATGTGTGATATATTGTTCAACTTTTTCATATTCAAAGTCCTTATCTGTAATTGCAGAAAGCACCTCCTCAAATGAATAACATACCTTACCCGGTGCAGATTCTTCATAATCTCTATGAAATCCTCTGGAAAAAGAATACTGAATCTTGTCGAATGCAAAAAACAGCATCGGTTTTCTCATGAGTGAATATTCAAAAATATTCGACGAATAATCTGTAATTAATAAATCAACAATATAGAACAGATCATTAATATTCGGGTATTTTTTTACATCCAAGAATTTATCCGCATATTTTTTTTCAATCACAATATCTTTATTTACCCATGGATGCATTTTAAATAAAACTACATATTCATCTCCACAGATCTGATATAACTTTTCAAAATCGATCAATTCATACGGATAATATGCTGTTTTTTTATTTCTTCCACGGTAGGTAGGTGCAAAAAGTATGACTTTTTTACCTCTGCACATTGGAAACTGCTCATACAATTCTTTTATTTTTTCATTCCTATGCTGCTCATCCAAATACTCATCCATACGGGGCATTCCTGTTGGCAATACTTGCTCATCATTAATTCCCCATACTTCCGAAAAAAACGGTGCGATATTTTTTGAGCCAGCAATTCCGTACTTATATTGTCTGTGACAGGACTGCGGTGAAGGACATCCTTCATGTCCCCAGCGACTGTAGCCTGATGATTTGAACCCTGCTCCTGCATGCCATAATTGAATCAGCGTTGTATCATCATCCAGTTTTAGCCAATCCAGTACCGGTGCATGATCGTCAATAAAAATAGTGCCGCTCTGTGCTAGTAATTTCATAAGACCAATCCAGCTTTTTTTACTTTGCGGCTCTGCCGCTGCAGGACGTGCAGAATACAATAACCGATATTGCTGATCCAGCTGTCTGTCAACCATTCTGTCTGAAACAGCTTTTTTTGATTTTTTTCTATTTTTTGCATTTTTTCTACATTATCTACATTTTCTACTCTTCTTCCCATTTTCAATCTGTCACACATGCCTGACGGATTAAATTTTCGAAAAGATATTTACAGAAAAGTTTTCTTTTTGAGCAGAATAGTGTTATAATATCAAAAAGAGAACTCATCGCATCTGCTTATCTCAATCGAGAAGTCCCGCTTCTATAAGGGTCAGAGCATAACAACCTTTCCGAGCGGGAATATCATCTCCATCTGGGAGAAGCACTCTGCGAAGATATGCTGTGATCCTGAAAAGAATTTGTCAGCCTGTACTGACCGTGTTCACACATCAGAGTTCATGTGCGTTCAACTTAAATTTTCCGTAATTTTATATCCAGAGGGGGCGTTTTTATGAAAGCAATCAGAATCCTTCTTTCCATTGCCATGCTGATCGCTGCCGGTCTCGGCGCT